>Ga0123355_10004647_pt1 | contig 19977 bp, 19 predicted proteins | sample TergutEmb28metaG_3_FD_89872 | JGI IMG/M metagenome (GOLD analysis project Ga0123355, IMG submission 89872) | Embiratermes neotenicus P1 segment gut microbial communities from Petit-Saut dam, French Guiana - Emb289 P1 | ecosystem: Host-associated > Arthropoda: Insects > Digestive system > Gut ...
AGCAACACCGTTTGACATTCGCCAACAAAAAATTTCCCTTACAGGCTAGCCTGTAAGGGAAACAATAACAACTCATCTTACCATTGTGCTTTTTTAACTGTCCACTAAATGGGGTTCATACTATATCATTTGGCTAGTCCTTTTTTTTACTCAAACTCTGTTTTTATGTCCCTAGCAAACATCCGCTCCATCACTTCCTTTGGACTTGCTCCGTTCATTATATCCGCCACCGCACTGGTGAGCGGAACATCCACACCTACTGATTTGGCTAGTGCTAATGTTGCGTGTGCCGTAGCCACCCCTTCTGCCAAATGCGTAAACTTCTCTCCCTTGACCATCGCCTCGCCAAACTTTCTGTTATGACTATGCTCTGAAAACAGCGTCGTCTCATAATCCCCTAAATGACAAAGCCCGTACGCACTCAATTCATTGCCGCCAAGCGCACCTATAAGCCTTGCAACCTCTCTTGCCCCCCTGCTCATCAGTGCCCCCTTCATCGTAGCCAAACCCATTCCGTCCAAGCCTCCTGCAATAAGACCCATAATATTTTTAGTAGCTGCCCCAATCTCCGTCCCGATTATATCGCTGCCAATATAAAATCTAATCAAGTCGCTCTTAAACACCTCAATCAGCTGATTATTTAACTCCCGACTATGACTGTCAATCACCATCGCATTAGGCTTGCCCTTAATAAACTCCTGAATATGCCCAGGTCCCAACCACACAGCAACCTTGTCATTTGCAATACCGCTCTCAATCGCCACCTCGCTCAAACGCTTGCCCGTTTTTGCCTCAATCCCCTTCATGCACAACACAAAAATCTTGTCCTTATAGCTAAATTTAACAATCTCACTAAAGAAACTTCTCAGCTCTTGTGAGCTGATAGCAATGATAATAATGTCGGCACTTTCAACGCTGTGTTGTAAGTCAGACGATAGAGTAATCCTCTCATCAAGAGCCACCCATTTATTCTTGCCCTCTATTTTTAACTGCTGATAGCTAGGACTGTTCTCCCTGCCATAATTTATGACAGTGTGTCCGTTTCTGGCATTATACCAAGCCAAAAACGACCCCCACCTGCCGCATCCTAATACTGATATATTCATATTAATTTACTCCATAGATTTTAGTTGGCAGTGACTAGCTTTCAATACCTTGAAAGTCCTTTAATTCAATTACTTGACTTTCATCAATCTTATAAAAAGCACGATTTTTTAGTTTTAATAGCTCTAAAACCTCTTGTTTATTTTTGTTTATACATAAAACCTTAAACCCAAATTTAAGCACCAAAGTTGATATAGATAATGATTGTGTGCTTCTTACAGTTGCACCAGTCTTAAAATGCCTAACCTTCTCTTCTAAATACTCCCCTAGTTTTTCATTTTGCCCATAGACAAGAAAATATAAATCGGCAGCATTATTCCAAACAGCAAGTACCAAGAATAATTTTTCATCCTTAAATGCTTCAGCCTTTTCAAGAGTAGTATCATTAAAAGTTGCCTGCCAAGCATCTGCAACAAAACTAGCGGACTTTACTTCTAAATATACTTCTTTGTCTGCCTTTTTGCAATCAATCCCATGCTTTGAAGAATTCACATAATCAAAGCCCAAATATCTTCCTGCAATAGAATCTCTTAATTCATTTAGAAAAACATCAGTATCATGCTTTTTATATTTATCTTGCACTGCTGAAAGGGTTTGTAATACTGAGCTTCCCTCGAGAATAAAATCCACATCTATTTGAGAGAAATTACCTTTCTTAAAAAGTAATAGGTCTACATTTTTCATAATTTCATAATGTTGAAATCAACACTCCTCTTTTGTTTTTCTAAATACGCTTGCAATCTTTTTTGAAGTATCGATGCTATGTTTGGATTTATTCCAAGACTTAAACACTTTTCATAAACCTCTGTGTTTTTATTTACAACTTCTTCTATTTGAATTAAAACAAAGCGTCTTTGTGAATTTTGTTCTTCGTTAATTTCATACACAGCTTGTGCAGTAGAGCCGCAACCAGCAAAATAATCCATTACTACCGCATCATCATCACAAACTAATTTAATAAAATATTTTATCATTTCAACAGGTTTTGGTGTATCAAATATTCCATCAAGTCCCAAGTCTTTTAAGTCCTTTGTCCCATAGCGGGAATAAAAATTTAAGATAGACGGGGCGCTGTCTTTACTCTCTGACAAATAGTGAATGTGATAAGGTCTATTGCCCTTAAAAGCCAACCTTTTTGCATTGTATAATTCTATTAGCCTTTTATCACTCGTCCACCCTCTTCTTGCTAAAGGGTCTAAATATAAATTGATATCAGGGATGTTGACAGTTCGAGGCTTAGTCGGTGTAGACAAGTCCTTCGCAAAATAAACTCTGCCATCATCTGATACTTGCGAATAATTCTTTAGCCACGATATATTTCTCTCTTTGCAATACTTAATTATTTTTTCTTGCAAAACATTGCACGCGGCCTTAGCTCCATTTCTTATAAATTCATCTTTCACTGACCTTTCAATATCATCAATCATATACGCATCTTCAGGAATATCTTTTCTTAAAATCTCAAAAGGCTTAACTTTTTTAATATCTTTTGCAAACACAAGTACATATTCATGAACTGTGTTAATAAGTTTAGCATTGCTTCTTTTGGCTTGATTTGTTATGAATGTTCCGATGAAATTGCCATCAAATACTTTGTCGCACAATAATTTAAGAGAAGCATATTCGCTATCATCAATACTAATAAAGATAACACCACCCTCTTTTAAGAATTTTTTAGAAGCAATAAGACGGCTCTCCATAAAGTCTAACCATTCATTAGATTTTTTTCTATCATCATAAGAAAAAGTATTTTTAGTATTATATGGTGGGTCAATATAAATTAATGAAACCCTGTTTTCATAAGCTCTCACAAACTCACTGTTTTTCATAACAGAAAGATTGTCGCCAATAAAAACATTATTTTCATTTGACGAAAATGTAGTCTGAGCAGTTTTAATATTTTGAAATTCATCCCGAAAATCTGTCTGCATCCCTGTCTTATATTCACTTTTTAACTGTATGTTTTTCATCTACATATATTATAATGATTAACACCACTATTTAGGACTATAATTAGGACTCTCTTTAGTTATACTTATATCATGCGGGTGGCTTTCAATCAAGCCCGCATTAGTAATTTTGACAAACTTTCCATTCTTCCTTAGTTCCCCAATGGTCCCGTTGCCCGTATACATCATGCCCGCCCTAAGTCCCCCATTGATTATGCTCCTTTTATTCTGTAATTAGTGGGGTAAGAATTATATTGTCCGTATCTAAAGTTGCTGTAAAATATTCAAATTCAAGCCAAATTTCTTGTGTGTAGTAGTTAAATAAAATGTGGACTGTTCTGAATATATTGTTCTCTAAATCGTAGTGTTCTATATATACAAATAAATGTATTCTATCTAATTCACAAACACAAACACCATAGTAATTATTACAAATACACCATATGCCGCTATTTAACCAAAAAGAAACCCATATTGAATGGTCATTAAGTCTATCAATAATTACTTCTTCATATCCATATTCATCTGTAATTATCATTACCTTGTATACATTATCCCTAAACCAATCATGTCTTATATATAATTCATTTTCAATAAGTTTATAATTTATAAATCTATGCCAGTCGCTGTAAGTTAATGACCACTTAAATTTTTCGTATGTTCCGTCTCTAAACTGAGTTCTCATCAATACAAAGTCTTCAGTAACTTGTTGCGGTATTGGTATCTCATACCAATTAATATTTGAAGTGCTATTAAATGTTAATTGGTCTATAGTGTATTCTTCTGACATAACTACTGGCGGTTGTCTGGTTTGTTGCTGTGTGTGTTCCCTGAACATCAGAAATACTCCTTGGTCTGATAAAAATGCGGTTTCTCTTACCACGCCATGCATTCCTATTGAAAATAAATTCCCCCATTGGAAACTGCTTCCATTGTATCTATTGATTATAATATTACCATACCTATCCCTAAAAGCTGCGGCATATAAATCATTTAGTATTCTACTTTTTGTATGATTTGGGTCAAGCCTGTTTGTAAATATAGTCTGTTTTAATCCTGTACTCAATTCCAAATATCCTGTTTCTCTATTTAAGCTCCAATCATAGACTTCATACCATGCCCAATTTTCATCATTGTATTCCCCATACATCCATATTAAATCATTCTCTATCGTCAGTATTTCTATGTCCTCTGGTATAGGGAATATTTCGCCTGTGTAGTTTTCTATAATAAATGAACTACTTAATGGATTGCTATAAAATGGACCTTTGTCAAATTCTTCGCCCATTACAGTGCCCTCTGGCCTTAAATTTACTCTTATATACTCTCCGTTAACATTGAAATATCCCGACTGCTCTACCAGCGGCACAAACTGAATAAAAGTGAAACCTCTTGAAACAATAGCACGATTTATTTGGGCTGGCATTTGCTGTTGGGTTATTATTTCCTCATAGTCATACTCATTTTCGCCTACGACAATGCTTGATGTGTTTACTGTAAATACAACCCTTTCTATAAGCGGTCTATCTCCTCCATGTTCTATGATTAGATAGCTGTTGTTGCCTTGATTGTTGTTGTTTCCACCTTGATTATTTTGACTGCCTTGATTGTTTTGATTGCCTTGTCCATTTTGATTATTGTTTAATGGACTAGCGCTCACAAAAGTCTGCGACTGTGCTATTAATTTATGATATTGTTGCCTTGTCAATACTCCAATTGTCGTTGCTTGCGAAAGGTCTGCAACAAGGCTTGTTACAAAGTTTGTGTTAAAATTAATTATTGCGTTTTGATTGTTATCACTTGGCTCACAAATGCTAGGGTATTGGTTGCAGATTGGACATGGTTGGTTGCCATTGCCATTGCAAGCAGTTAGACCTATTAAGCTAATTACTAACGCTGATATTAAAGTTAATATGATGATTAGTTTTGTTTTCATTTTTTTCACTCCTTTTGGATTACTTCGGCGAATAATTAGGACTCTCTTTAGTGATGCTTATATCATGCGGGTGGCTTTCAATCAAGCCCGCATTGGTTATCTTAATAAACTTTCCATTCTTCCTTAGCTCCCCAATCGTGCCGTTGCCCGTATACATCATCCCGGCCCTCAAGCCCCCGACCAACTGAAACACCGTGTCCGCAAGCGGTCCTCTATACGGCACACGCCCCTCAACCCCTTCAGGAACAAACTTTGCCGCATCGTCTTGAAAATACCTTTGATTTCCGCCCTTACTCATCGCACCCAAACTACCCATTCCTCTATAAGTCTTAAAAGAGCGGCCCTGATAAATTTCCATCTCCCCGGGACTCTCGTCAGTCCCCGCAAACAAACTGCCCAGCATAATCGCATGAGCGCCCGCCGCAATCGCCTTAGGCAAATCACCGCTATACTTGACCCCGCCGTCAGCGATAATCGTTTTCTTAGCCTTGTCCGCCGCCTCACGGCAATCCATAATCGCGGTCAGCTGCGGCATACCGATACCTGCCACAACTCTAGTTGTACAAATTGACCCAGGTCCAATCCCAACTTTGACAATATCAGCACCCCTATCAAACAGCGCTTTAGTCGCCTCACCCGTCGCAACATTCCCCGCCATAAGCGTGATATTAGGAAATTTATTTTTAACCTTGTCCACCATTGTCAGCACTCTCTCGCTATGTCCGTGAGCCGTGTCAATGACAATACAATCCACTCCCTTTTCAATCAAAGCCGCCGCCCTGTCCACAGCGTCCGCGCCTGCGCCGATAGCCGCCCCCACAAGCAAGCGTCCATGCTTGTCCTTAGCAGAGTTCGGATATTTAATTACTTTTTCAATATCCTTGATAGTAATCAATCCCTTTAGATTGCCGCCTTTATCCACAAGCGGCAACTTCTCTATACGGTGTTTACCCAAAATAGCTTTTGCCTCATCCAGAGTAGTTCCTACCGGTGCAGTAATCAAATTATCTTTGGTCATTACATTTTTGATAGGCTGATCAAAATCTGTCTCAAAACGCAAATCCCGATTAGTCAAAATGCCCACGAGTTTGCCGCCATGCACAATCGGGACACCGCTTATTTTGTATTTTTTGCACAGCGCCTCGGCAGCATGAATGTTGTCATCAGGTTCTAACGAAAACGGTTTCGTGATGACGCCGCTTTCACTTCTTTTGACCCTTTCAACATGGTCAGCTTGTTCATCAATGGTCATGTTTTTGTGGATGATGCCAAGACCGCCCTCGCGCGCAATCGCAATAGCAAGACGGGATTCAGTTACAGTATCCATAGCAGCCGACAAAAGCGGAATATTTAAGCAAACATCCTTAGACAGTCTAACAGATAAGTCCGCCGACTTAGGCAACACATTGCTTTCTGCAGGAATTAATAGCACATCGTCAAATGTTAATCCTTCTCTTATGTTCATGGATAATTTTCTCCTAATACAATGTTTAACGATTATTGTACCACAAGAAAAGTAGTTTTCAAAACGATTTGTATAGGAAATAGTAATTTTTTGCCGCACAAACGACTGCCCGATCTGTATATACACATAAAAATAATGTTTTATAAACTCTGAAAACAGTTAATATTTTTGTTTCGATGCTTTTATAAATCATAAAACAAAACGGGGCGGCAAAATGCCGCCCCTATCCCGCCAACACATCCTGCCGCCTTAAATTATCCTTAACTATCCTTTGCCGCCAAAATCTCCATCGTTATAGGATCAATCAATACCGCATATGTCGTTCCGTCCACAAATACAAATGCTACATACCATCTAAACCCGCCGCTCGCATCCACGGGATTTTCTATCAATCTAATAAAAATCTCATATTCAGCCGCCCTCTCATTAATCATTCCGCCAAGTCTGTCATACGCAATAGAAAACGCCTTGTCGCAACATATAAAATTATCTTCAATCACACTCCTTGCCGTTATGACAAAGCTGCTAGACCCCGTTATATGTATAACCAATTCATTCACATCAGCTAAAACAGCAATCTCAGCTGAAATGGTCTGATTAAACGGATGCAAGGTCATCGTTCCCTCAAATTCATCCCCGCCAATCTCCACTTTAAAAGCATACTCATTGCCAAACATAAACACTTCAGGCGTCATAGTGATTACGGTAAAATAAACCATATTAGCATTAGACACACCGTCAATCCTAAACGGCTCTTCTCTGATGCCCGTCACCGCCACCACTCTATAACCGTCGGCACTCCCGACAAAAACATTGCTTCGCAGTTCTGACAACCTAGGGTTTTGCCAAATAGACGGTGCACAAGCCGCCAAAATAAATACGACAGCAGACACAACAACCATCATTAGACAAATAAAAAACTTCCTTTTCATAAAAAAATTTCCTCCAGCACTATCTATTGTATTGAAAGAAATTTTAAAATATGACATGAATTTATAAAATGATGTCCTGTTAATTTTTCTAAGCCGGTATATACAATAAACACAGCATCCGCTCACTGAACGACTTTAGACTCTATCTTCTCAAAAATTGCATTAATCAGCACTGCAACAAAAAATAACAGCACAGCCGTCAAAGCAATTCCTAAAACAAATAACCGCCAAGAATATAACGACGGGTCAAACACCTCATACGCAAATGCTCTGATACCGCCTCCATAATAAACCGTATGTCCGACAACCATATTTAAAATAAAATATACAAGAGGAAAAATTAACGCAATCAAAGAATTTTTTATCTTATTCTCTTTTTTGATTTCATTCTTCTTTAAGGCAAAAATACATACCCACATCACTATGGGTGTAAACACATAAGTAAAAAGCCGTCTTAATATATTAAAAACAAGCCTTGCGCCTTCGCCGTCAAAAGCAATAATTCCGCCAATGACTCCTGCAATAAAGTATATAAACAATAAAAATGTGTACAAAGCCAAAGACACTGACACACATCGCTTTGTTAAAATTTTTTCTATATTAAGCTCTTTTTTTGATAAGCAGCATATAGAAAAAACAACAAGCCAAGCAAGCACAATATAATTTGTCAAGTATGTAAACCTATAAAATACAAACCAATCAGGCAAAATCCTATCGCAAACAGTATACACATAAACAATGCGTATGATTAAAATCAAGAAGAGTAATACAGCATATGTCAAGGCAAAAAAGCCCGGTCTTTTTTTGCGCATTGTAAATAATCTCCTTATTTTTTAAGACTCGCAATTTCCTTAGCACTCAACTCTCTGTATGTCCCTCTCGTAACCCCGCCCAACTGCAAACCTCCAATCGCCGTCCGCTTCAAAAAAATGACTTCTTTATTTATTGCGTCAAACATCTTGCGCACCTGTCTATTGCGCCCCTCGCTTATCACTACCTCCAGCCTTGACACCTTTTTCTCCGCATCAAATCCCGTCAGCCTAATCTTAGACCTTTTGGTCTTTACCCCGTCAATAATCACACCGCTCTCCAGCTTTCTAATCTCCTCTTCACTTATTTCACCCTCAATCTTAGCCACATAAGTCTTTGATATTTGATGACTAGGATGCATAAGCTTGTTTGCCAAATCACCGTCCGTAGTCAATATCAACAGTCCCTCAGTTTCATAATCCAACCTGCCGATAGGAAAAAGCCTGGTGTCTCTGAAAGCAGGAGCCAAATCCAAAACAGTCTTTCGCCCCAAGTCGTCAGAAGTAGTAGACACAAAGCCCTTTGGCTTATTAAGCATCAAATAAATATGCTTAGCGGCGGCAAAAACCTTCTTGCCGTCAACGCTGACCAAATCCGTCTTTTTAACAAGATAAGCTAAATCCTTGACCACCCTGCCATTTATCTTAACCTTGCCCAAAACAACCAATTCCTCACACTTTCTGCGGCTGGCAATCCCGCAAGATGCCAAATACTTGTTTATTCTCATAAGATTATACTAAAGGTTTTCTCAGCAAAAAGCAACTCATTATTAAGCATAATTAAAATTTGTACAGATATAAAACAATCATCAAAATCACCTGCAAATCCTTCTGTCCGTCATCGCAAAGAATAAACGAAGAGTGACCAAGCAACCCGGCATAAAATAGAACATAAAATTGCTTGCATTATAAATAGAAATATGTCATTATACTTATAGTTAAATTAAAATGGAGCAGCACTTTAATGAAAAAACTATTAAAACTATTCTTTACAATCGCCCTAATCTTATCCCTATCAATTCCCGTTTCAATGTCGCTTATTGCTTGTCATACTATATTTGACCCGATACCGCCGCCTATAGGAAGACTTGAACTTATGTCCGCTCGGTTTGAAAATTTACATACTAGGGATTTTGCAATGTTTTACAGACCGTATTATATCGACGGCTTCGGCAACAGCATGGTTTTTAGTTTTGGAAATGAAATAGATTTAAATGATTTCGGAACTTCACTATCGCAGCTAAACAATACTTTTTTATATTTTGAAACATCCCATATCCGAATCAATATTGGGGATTCTTTAATAAACGGACGATTTAGCTTTTCATCAAACGCAGTAAATAGCGGAATGAGATACGACATTAATATAGCATTTTTTGGAGCTTCACTGCTTGTTTCCGGCACCTATTCTTTCTATATATCGTCTGCAAGATCTGTTGAAGTTATATTTTCAGCCGGAAGCAAATCAATAGTTTACTATTTTGTTGCAGAAGTACAGTTACGAGGCTATGACATTTGCTTTGATGCAGTATACAGCGCTTTTGAAACTGAAGGCTTTATCATAACTCGTGTTCCTGAACTTTTAGGAACGGAATCCTTGATGGCTTTAAGGATAGATGATAATCAAGAGTTTTGGTTATTTAGTTTTAGTGATTTTGGTGTGATTACTGCAAATGCTTTGGCGGATGCCCAGTATGCTATCGCAAAAGCTTATATTGAATTATCCGAACACAATATGGCATTGCATAGGCAAGCGAATTGGCTATGGTATGGGACTGCAACTGCGATTGAAATTTTCATGAGTATTGTGACTGAATAACTTTACTCATTACACAAAAACTCCTAGAGTGAAATTATTCACTCTAGGAGTTTTTTACTGTATTGCTTCATCAAAAATGCAGCGCATTTTCCCTCGCAATGACAAGTATTGAATGGCTACCAATCAGTCAAAATCTTTCTTAGATAATCCTTAATGTTATACGCTTTGGCATCTTCTATTGTATAAAGAATTGTAGTAAAAAGGAGTTCGTTATTTAATAAAAATGAAATTTCTCCTGCCTCGATGCCTTTTCGGAGCGGGGCGGCAAGCGGTGCATTGCTTGATTTTATAGTAGTTTTAACTTTTTCATTATTCCTAAGCGGATAATAAAAATCCTCTAAGACGCCCGTTTGAATGACTTTTTTGCGGCTGTTTGTTATTGGGACATCGGCTATCTTTTGATATTGACAAGCGATTTTTTGCATAGTGAATTCTGCAAAAGCCCTATTCATAAGAGTCGCGCAATCTTGAAACATTGGACCGCAATTTAAAACTACGGCAATTATCTGCATTCCGTCACGAGTGGCAGAAGCAACCAGTGTCCTACCCGCTCTTTTAGTAAAGCCTGTCTTAACACCGTCAGCACCCTCAAATGAAGCTAAAAGGCGGTTTTTATTTGTGATTACTGTTATACCGTTCTCTCTGGTGCGCTCAATCGTGCGTTTTCTTGTTGCTGAAATTTCTCTAAAAACAGGGTCTTGCATGGCATACGCCGTAATCATAGCAAGATCATATGCGGTGGTATAGTGGTCATCATGGTGCAAGCCGTGCGGGTTTACAAAATTAGAATTTTTTGCCCCCGCTTTTTTTGCTGTTTCATTCATAAGAGCAGAAAATTTTTCAATCGATCCCGATGTAACCAAAGCCAAAGCTGCAGCGCAGTCATTACCTGACTGCAGCATTAACCCGTACAATAAATCCAAAATGGAAATCCTTTCATCAGCCGCCAAATATATAGATGACCCCTCTACGCCTGCGGCTTGTTTAGGGACAGCGATTTTTTTATTTAAATCAGCAGTATTTTCTATTACAGCAATAGCCGTCAAAATTTTTGTTACAGATGCCATAGGGCGTTTTGTGTGATAGTTGTGTCCATACAAAATCCTGCCGCTTGTTGCCTCAATGGTAATCATTGCCGCACCGCCCAGAGCGTCAGCACTATATATCGGCTTAGGCGGATTAGTTATTATGGCTAAACAAAAAAATAGCCCTAAACAAAAGACGGCAATCAATTTTTTATACCTTAGACTATGTCCTTCAGCTGCACACTTCATGCTTTGCCTAGGATGACAGGCGATGTTTTGCATTTTTACCATTTCTTTTTCTTCCCCTTTCTTTTGTCTTGAAACAGACTGTCTAAAACTTCAGGAATAGTCTCTAAAACCTTTTCAAAAGCATTTTTATCATCCATTCCAATCAATTTTACGCACTTACCGTCACTCACCAAAAAAGCCACGGGATTGACACTTATACCCGCACCGCTGCCTCCGGCAAAAGGATAATCAGAAAAACCCTCACGGCTGTTGCACCCGTACTCACCGCCCCCCGTCAAAAAACCCATGCTGATCTTGCTCACAGGAATTATAGTAGCCCCGTCCTTTGTCTCCACAGGCGTACCCAAAATCGTGTCCCCTTGCGTAAAAGACTTAATCTTAGTCATAGCATTGTCCATTATTCGCTCAATAGGATGGCTATCGTTTTCATTTTCTATAATCATGTTCTGATTCTCCTTATATATCTTTTGCCAAATAGCAATTTTTGCATAAATTTTTTGCGCTTTCTCCTGCGCCAAAGCATCTTTAGTTTTCTAAACTTTCCTACACAAAGCCCAAAAATAATATCCCCAATGGATAGACAAATTATCCCGTACAATCGTATACTAAAACTCTTTTTTTCAAAATCCGCCGTCATCTCTTCATGCACCTCTACTCTGTCACGACAATCTAAAGCCGATGCCAAGGCATAAAAAATCACTCTTACCGCACCTAAAACATACACAGTCTTGGCTGCATCACCGCCCCCGTACTTCATAACCAGACTCACCCTACGCACATCCAAGTTTCCGATCACCGGCAGCATTTTTAATTTCTCTAAAACACCTTTAATCCCTTTTTTATCAGCCTTGATTTTGTAGCGTTTTTTATTAATCCGATTAAAAACAAGCAAACCGTTCTCTCCCCGCTTAATTTCCCCTTCAATTCTAAAAACCTTTATCCCAAACAATTTAGCCAGCACTGCCCCCTTTTTATCCGCAACATCAAAAAACGCCTTGACCTTGATTCTCAAAGGCAACGACACAAGCACTAAAAAAAGTATGCAAATGCAAATAAAATACAGCATACTTTATTTTGTGTAAAATAAAGGGTATTATACCCAAGGGCAGAAGCCCAAACCCCACATCGCTCTCGGCGATGTGTTCCGCAATAGAGCTGCGGGGGTATTATACCTTTGACACCGGTGCATTTTTGATAAAAATTTCAATGCACACAGCAAAAAAAAACTTTAATTATTGCCATTCTCAATCCAACGGAATATCCCGCTTGCAGACAAAACACACATAATTTAAGGGTATAAATTTCTTTCGTTTGCCTAATTTTGTTATTAATGTTAATTCATTTTCACAATGACAACAAATCTTATCCGTAGGCAGCTCTGACCGTATATCTAAATCTAACGGCAATTCATTTTTGCAAAGATGGCATTTATAATATAACGGAATAACTTTATTCAGCCCTTTTACTTTTGTTAAAAGCCGCAATTCATGTCCGCAATCACAAATCTTATCCGTAAACTGCTCTGATACAATAGTCAACCTTGAAGCACGCTTTTGAACAATAAGCGCTGTTAAAACAATCACTATAGGAATACCCGCTATAAAACCCCAAAACCCAAACAACGCAAAAGGGAAAGCAAGGACGGCTGTTCCTAACACCATGATTAACGCAAACAATGCTGGTGTGCTGGTCCAAATATAATCCTTTATTGTTTTTGACAAAGTTATGTACCAATCTTTTTTTAAGCGATACTTAATGATTTCTTTTAATAGCAGTATCGAAAAAAATAATAATGCCGCACCCGCCACTATTGCCACTAAAGGCAGACTAAGCCAAAAAATTTCCCGCGCTTGATATGGTATTCCTATAAACTCATTGCACATAGCATCCTTTGCAGTATATTAGCACTGCGTTTCACCTATCGGGACTTGCTTTTTGCAGACATAGCAATTATAATAAAGCGGAACAGTCTTTTGAGAATATTTGATTCCTAGTATAAGCCGTAATTCGTTTCCGCAATCACATTGCATATCAGTGATAACCTCAGTATGCCCCATATATTGCTTATTTGCCATTATGGCAAAGCGTATTTTCATAGTAACCGCCAGCATGATGATAAGGATAGGAATCCCTGCGAAAAGTCCCCAAAGCCCGAAAAGCGCCATCAAAAGCAAGGCAAGCGCACAATAAATTGTATATGCTAAACATATCCATAACGGCAAAAGCTGCATACCAAACTTTTTTAGCCTGACAGACAATCTATCCTCTTTTTGTCCAAAAAAATGACTTAATAAAACAACTAAAAACCAAATCAAAGAAATAATCAAATGAATAGCTATAACTATCGCCAACACGCCAAAAGGAACCGCTAGGTTTTGCAGCGGTAAATTTCGTATCAGATGCATTGCCTCTTCGCACATAAACGCCCCCTCCATCATCAAAATTATACATCAAAACAACTCATAATCTTTGCATCATTATTTATCTAAACCCTCTCAAATACGGCGGCTTGTTGTCACGCCTATCCAAATTATTCAGTTGATACACACTCACAGGAATATACGCCATAAAATAAATCAAAATAAACAAATTAATCAATACACTCACAAAGTTTTGAAGCCACGACTCCCAACCCACATCCTCAAACACTAAAAATACATTATAAATCAACTGCGCCGACACCAACATAGTTATGGGAATCAAAAGCCCGAAAAACAGTGAAAACCACCTTGTCCTAACTGACCTGACCGTCTCAACAAACGCCTCTCTAAATGAATACCCATAAATTTGAATAATTACCGTCCATACTCCTGCAAAAATTGACGCCATCAAAATAAGCCCATAAAATACAGTAGCAACCATTGTCACTAAAATACTGTCAATAAAATAGGGCGCATAATTTAGTCCGCTTACAGAATGTCTGATTAAGGTAACAATTGACGCTTGCAAAAGTATTGCTATCATCAAACCTGCAAGCAAGATAGGCACGGTTTTTAATATGGGAAGAGCTGAGTTATTCATGGCTCTAAGCGGACTGGTGAATCCCCTTTTGCCCGTTTTAAAGTGCTTTTCTACTGTCCCCAGTCCATAGCTTAGAAAAAGAATCAAAAAGAAAGCCAACAGTATGAAAGGAAAAATTAGCCTTAGAGAATCTATGTCCAAAAGCATAGCAAAAATGCCGCCAAAAGATGTGCCGTCGGTTGTGCCGTAATACAGCGGTAAAAACGAGATAAATGTGAAGGGTGAAGTAAACAGACCCAGCAAAATTGCAGGAATTAAAGCAACCACCAACAGCGGAAAGAATGACTTCTTTAGATATTTAAATGTCTCTTTTAGGTAAATCATAAAATAGGTTTTTAAGTATATAGTATAAAGCAATTTGAAAAGATAATATCGGACTGTTTCATTGCTGCCCGCAATGACGACGCTTAATAGCCGCCACCTTACTCATAATCATCCCATCTTTATTCTTTACTCTTTATGCTTAGTCTTAATATTTTACCACACCAAAAAAAATAAATCAACAAAATTTAATATATTAAATAAAAAACGCTTGACTTTATTTTTTTAGTGTACTATCATATAAACAATCCGCTAGGGGTGCGTTTATAAAACGCTGAGATGATGGAATAGACAAAATTAGTCTAAAAAACCATCAATCCCTTTGAACCTGTGAGTTAACACTCGCGTAGGGAAGCAAAATTGTAAATTTCAAAAATGACTTTAGGTCGTTCATGCAATTTGTAACTCCCTGCTGCTAAATTCTAGTGGACAGGGGTTTTTTAATTTAGTGGATTAAAAGGAGAAAAAGAAAATGAGAGATTTTTTCTTTAGTTATGATGTTACTCCAAGACCTAATAACCTCCCCCGTCAATACGCTCACCAATTTTTAGTCAATTTTAGAGTGGGCATACTGTGGACAGCAATTGCCCTTTTAGCAATCCTCATCATTGCAGGCATAACTATCAAACTCACAAAACCGCAATTACTCAAGAAATTCCTCATCGGATGGTTTATCGCATTTTTAGCATATGCAGTAGTCGTAATCATCCTAGGGCTTGTCGGCAATATGCTATACATGGCAAGCGTCGCCGACAGAGATGATAGCACGGCAGGCTGGTTAGTAATATTTTTATGGGTTTTCTTTGGTCTTGCTATCTTCACAGCTATAGGCTTATATCTTGCTGTTCATTCAAATAAAGATAAATTTAGGCACACCGAAACTCTTGCCATCACACACGCCGCAGTTGCAATCGCACTTAGCTTTGCATTGTCTTATACCAGAATTTTCAGACTGCCTCAAGGCGGCTCTATTACCTTGGCGGCCTTTTTGCCTCTAGCAATTTATAGCTATGTTTTTGGAATAAAAAGAGGACTTGCTGCTGCATTTATATTTGGAATTTTGCGCGCTATTCACGACCCATGGATACTCCATCCGATACAATTTTTGTTGGACTATCCTATTGCCATTACCTTTATTGGCTTTGCAGGTATATTCAAAAATGTTCATAAATTACTTGGACGAGAAAAAAGAATTACCCCTATGATAACTTTACCGCTAGGGATATTTATTTCAATGATTGGGACATTTTTCTCTAGAACATTAGCCGGCGGATTTTTCTTTTATGATTGGGCATGGGATGGTTGGTCGCCGTGGGCTTATGCCTTTGCATACAATTCTATAACAGTGTTTCCTGAAATGGCAATAACTATGGCGGCTGCTGTGTTGATTATGTTAAGCAGGCAAATGAGAGTATTGATTTTGCAGACTGAGAATAAATTCAAAAAGATTATTGCCAACAAACCCGATGGTGATAATATTGATGACAGACAAGAAGAATTAACGGGACAGACTTTTGATACTCCTATGACTTCTGATGCTGATGCTCTGCAAAATTCCGATGCCCGATAAAAATACTACCAAACTGCTGCTCCCAGCGCTTATGAACGGCAACGGCAAACCTGTGGGCGGAATAGAGCCTGTTACTACCGCAATGTTGATTATCACCTGTATTGCGATAATGGCGGCTATTCCGCTTGCAAGATAGCTCCCGAACCTATCTTGACTTCTTTGTGATATGACGATGGCTCTAGAAATCATTATTACAAACAATAATATCACAACCCCTGCCCCGACTAAGCCTAGCTCCTCACCTATTATACTAAAAATAAAATCACTTTCTGCAAAAGGTAAAAAGAGATATTTTTGCCGTGAATTAAATAATCCTACCCCAAACAATCCCCCGCTGCCTAAACTATAAAACGACTGAATAAGCTGATACCCCTCTTCTAAAGGCGACGCCCACGGATTCATAAACGCCACTAATCTGTTCATTCTATACGGCTCCATTATAATAAGAACCGGCACAAGCGCCACAATGGGCAGCATGATTATCACAAAATGTTTGATTTTCATGCCGCCCAAAAACAGCATTGACAGCATCAAAAGAATGACGCACATAGTGATAGACATATTTGGTTCTAGGATGATTAAGACTGCCATGGCTAAACCGGCGCCTAATACGGGCAGCACTGTTTTGAATTTTCGCATTTTGTCATAGTTTTTTGACATATATGCGGCAGTGAAAATGATAAAACCAAACTTAGCGATTTCTGACGGTTGCAGAGTGAAAAACGGCAGTCTTATCCAGCGGCGCGCACCGTATACTTCTAACCCCAGTCCCGGAATAAAAACTAAACCAAGCAGTATATAAGACACTATTAAAGCAACCCATCTAAATTTATAAAGTTTTTTATAATCTAAAAAGCAAAAACCTATGAATGCGGCAAAACCTGCGACAGCGCCGATTATTTGCTTGTTCATAAAATAAAAGCGGTTGCCTTGGTGGTATGCGGCAGAATATGAAGATGCAGAATAAACCATAACAATCCCAAACACTACAAGCACAACAGTAACAACAAACAAAGGAATATCAAACTTTCCGCTAGGCGCAATCGTAGCGGAAAGTTTGTCTTTTTTAGGTGTTTTAGTTATTTTAAACTTATATAACGCCACCATATAACTTATGGCGAAAATTGTAAAATTATGATTTGTTTTATGGTGTAATAAAAAAGGTGCCCTAAGGACACTCCCCTCGCTTGAGGCTCGGCTTTTTTGAACCAGTGTATTCAATTCACTCTTACCGTTTCTTTCCTAGAGTTTAAAAAAATAGTTGTACTATGAAAGTACAACTAAAGTTTGGAGTTTTATCGGGACTTGAGTTGTTGCTCGATTAATCCCAAAAATTCAAAACGGGCGGCTAGAAGCTGCCCCGCACAAGTTTTCCGATTTTCCCGTTATATTACACTTTCTCTACCAACCGCCTAAACTCCTCACCACGCTCTTTATAATCTTTATATCTGTCAAAAGATGCCGCCGCAGGCGATAACAGCACATTATCCACAACCAAATCTTTTGAAAACCTCACAGCCTCAGCTAAATCCTTGACCCCGATAGCCATCACCTCATGCCTTGCCTCCCCGCTTGCCGCCCTCAGCTTCTCTTTAACTTCACCCATCAAAAAACAAACCTTTATCCCTTTAGGCAGTCGCCTGAATAACTCACCGTACTCATATCCCTTGTCACTCCCGCCTAATATCAGCGCCGTATCACCAATCATACTCTTGCAAGCACTCAAACAAGCATCAATGTTAGTAGCCTTAGAATCATCATACCACTTTTTTCCGTATTTATCCGCCGCCAGTTCCAACCTATGCCTATCGGGTTCAAACTCACTCACCGCCGCCTCAATCAATTCATTCTCCACCCCCATCAACTTAGCCGCAATCATCGCCTGCATTATATTCTTCTTGTTATGCTCACCTTCTATCCTAATCGCAGACAAAGGGATGACTTTCTCACCATTATACTCGATAAACCCGCAATTTATATAAGCGCTTTCATCAGAAAAAATGATATTGCCGTTTGTTTTTTGAAGCTGCTTTTTTAATTCTAGCGGCAAAATAAAATAGTCGTCATCTGTTTGATTTTTAGAGATACTCATCTTAATGTTGATATAATTTTGCATATCGCCGTGCCTATCCAAGTGGTCTTCTGTAATGTTTGTAATAACAGCAATATGGGGCTTGAATTGATAACACTTTTCTAACTGGAAGCTGGACGCCTCAACAACAGCGATGTCATGGTCACCGATTGCGACGCTAGAAAAAGGCAGCCCTATGTTTCCGCATACGGCTACCTTAAATTTTTTAGACAATATATCACCGATTAGTTTGGTAACGGTAGTTTTTCCGTTTGTGCCGGTGATAGCTATGATAGGTTTGCGATTAAGAATAAAACCTAGCTCTAATTCAGAAATAAGGGGAATATTGTGCTTTATGGCATAGTCAAACATCGGATGAACACCAATGCCCGGACTGGTTATGATTATGTCGGGGATAATAAGTTTGCCATTAAAATTAATATCATTCTGCACAGATTGTGCCTTATCAAAAAAATAAGGTGCCGCAACCTCTCTAAGCGCCTCAAAAGCTGCCCTGCCGCTCACTCCTTGACCCAATATCATTATGTTTTTGCCCTGAATATCCATGAGCTATTAATATGGCGAAAAACAAAGAATTATGTCATTGATTAATTGGCAATTGTGTGCATTGACTAGCAGCAATTATCTTTTTCAAAAAAGCTTTGCGGATGCACGCAAACGGCACACATTTTAGGAGCATCTTTCGCTGCAACAGCATGACCGCAATTTCTGCAAACCCACTCAACCTCACCTTCATTTGCAAATACCTTTTTATTTTCTACCATTTCTAAAAAGCATCTGTACCTTTGTTCATGTCTTTTTTCAACTTCACCCACCATTCTAAACTTGTTGGCAATCTCATTAAAACCCTCTTTTTCAGCCTCATCGGCAAAAATTCTGTACATTTGCGTCCACTCTTCATTTTCACCTGTTGCCGCATCAGACAAATTTGCCGCCGTATCACCAAGCTCACCGCCGTGCAGCAACTTGAACCATACTTTGGCATGCTCTTTTTCTTGGTCTGCCGTATGCAAAAAAATCTCGGCAATTTCTTCAAAACCATCCTTTTTTGCTTTACCTGCAAAATAGGTATACTTGTTTCTTGCCATGCTCTCGCCGGCAAATGCCGCCAGCAAATTAGCCTCTGTTTTTGTACCTTTAAGGTTTTTCATAATGTTTTTACCTCCAAAAATTTTAATTTAAAAACTGGTGTAGTATAGTATGTGCAGTTTATAAAATACTTGGTGGGAAATGGATACGCGCTCTGAAAGCAAAAATATTTCTCCCCTCAACCTCTATTAGCTGTTAATATCAAGATAAAATTTGTACAGTTGCGGCACAGTTCCATACAACTCCATTATTTCTTCGTAAAAATCATTTATAGAGTTCCTCATAAATATAACTTTGGGTTTAGGATTTGAGTCTAAAATCCAAACTGAGAAATGTCTTGTATCATATCTGGAAAAATAATTTTGTCTACCATTAAATTGTAAAGAAAATCTTAATTGATTAGTAATGAGGTCTTCCCGTAATGCATGGAAAGATAAGCGACTTCCTTGAAAATTTTCATCAAAAATGACTAGACTAATTTGATTAAATCTAAGCCATGAAGTACCTCCTCCGGGAAATGCTGTTCCTGACCTGAATAAAAACATACCCCTTCCATCAACCTCTAACGGAAAATTTAGCACCCCATCATTTTCCTC
>Ga0123355_10004648_pt1 | contig 19974 bp, 14 predicted proteins | sample TergutEmb28metaG_3_FD_89872 | JGI IMG/M metagenome (GOLD analysis project Ga0123355, IMG submission 89872) | Embiratermes neotenicus P1 segment gut microbial communities from Petit-Saut dam, French Guiana - Emb289 P1 | ecosystem: Host-associated > Arthropoda: Insects > Digestive system > Gut ...
ATCAACGGCTTCTTGAATCTGGCGATATAAGTGATGAATGTAAAGTTGAACTTCGCCTGAGGGCTGCTCTCCTTAAGCCGGTTGAATTAAAACGTAATATGGACGCGGCGCGGGATCGGCTCTCGAAACTTTCCGTAATACAGGCCAACATCTCTTCCGGCAAGGTTTCTTAAGAAACCTTCGGCTAGGTTTTCTTTTGAGGCATCACGCCATGCTTGCGGGAATTTTTTCAAAAATTTTCATACATTTCCAGAAATGTGTCTTCCCCCAGCAATGCCCCCGCCGCACGTGAGCCATCAGTACAATGCCCGGCAGGGGAGGATATACGGTTTAAGAAGCCATTTGCCTAGGCTCTTTAGCGTAGGAGACCGTGGCTCCGGAGCGGGTTCCCTGGGCGGCTTCTTAAACCGTATATCCTCCCCTGCTGGAGCTTTTGGCGGGAATGCTCATGCGCGGCGGGGGCAGGTTAGAAGTTGGAACGGATAAGGCTCATAAGGGGGTCTTCGTTCTGTCCGTTGTTGTCGTAAAAGTTCATAAGCACGGCCCCAAACCTGCCCGTGGTGTTTTCCCGCAGGAAATCCGTAAGCACATTGTTCATAGCGGGATTGGCATCCCACGCGAAATGGCGGGGAGGCCGCCCAATCTCCCCGGCTATACTGGCGAAGGTAACGTGAAACGAGTTTGCCTGAGTAGAAGCTGCGGCGTTTCTCATGTTTTCGGTAACATAGTGGGCCTTGGTAACGGTGTTTTGTTCTTCAAACCTGTCGTCAACCACAAAGCTGGCTCCCCCGCTGTTGAATGTAGTTCTTCCGTTTGCCCCTACTGCGGCCCAGTTAACCCCAAATTCGGTGAAGTTGTTGAATCCGGGACTTCGCCTGAAAAGGACAATTCTTCCCCGCGCCTCGCCCAAGGTGGGGACATTGGCAGTCCGCAAAAATAACTGGCTATATCGCCCGGTATTCAACGTAGTGATATAGTTCCTGAATACCGCGGACATATCGGCGTTGCCCCTGTCGTTTCTAAGCGACATTACAATCGTTTCGGAAGGGTTATCCAGCAAAAACTGATGCGACCATTCCAGCACTTGCTCAAAACGAAGCCTAGTGCCCGCATAGAAAGCATTGGCAACTCTATGTACTACGAACAGGGTGTTCCCTTCCAAAGCAAGCCGGATGTCCAGAAACCGGATGCCGTGGTTTAACTGCGTGTAGATGGGATGCTCTTGGGTTCGGGCTATGTCCGTGATATCGGGGATCCACACGGGGCCGAATAGTTGCACTCTCATTTCTTCCGAGCCTGAATTGTGCGTTCCCGGTATCGTAATGTTTCCAAGGAAGGTATTGTCAGGCAGATGCTTCATCCAGTTGTGCCTTTGGATATTTTCGGGGGAGGCATCGTTGCCGTTACCCGGTTTGCCGGGTTCCGTGGGCTGTGTGTCGTTGCCATCGCTGGGATCGCCGGGCTCTGTGGGATCCGTGCCGCCGCCATTGCCGGGATCGCCGGGCTCTGTGGGATCAGTGTCATTGCCGTTGCCGGGATCGCCGGGTTCCGTGGGCTCTGTGCCGTTATCATTGCCGGGATCGCCGGGCTCCGTGGGTTGTGTGTCGTTGCCATCGCTGGGATCGCCGGGCTCCGTGGGATCAGTGTCGTTGCCGGGGTCGCCGGGATCGGTGTCCCCCGGCGACTGCATGGAGCCGTTGCCACTGACGGGCTGGTCTTCCAGTACCGGCTGGGGGCATCCGGATACTAAAAGCGCAAGCGCCAGCGGCAAGAACAACAGCCATAGACATTTAAACCCGTTCTTCATGACAAACTCCTTCTGCGGTGTTCCATCCCAGTTGTAAGGCTAAGGGTAAGGTCTGAATAAAGGATAATGGCGACAGCTCTTTTTGTAAAGACCCTGTTTCCCCATGTGTCAACGGCCAGTAGATAAGCCAACACCCCCCGTGATGCCCAATAACTAAAAACCTAGCCCGAATATACAATGGCTTGACGCGGAAGTGGAGCGAATGAGGCTGGACATGCATAGCAGACGTGAAATCCTGAACAAGCATTTCAGGGAATATCAGAGGGCAACGAAGAAAGGACGGACGGAAATACTGGACCGCCTCGTGCCGGTAACGGGGATGAACCGCAGTTACCTTGTGACCGCGCTGAGAAACCCCGGCAAGAAGGGCCAGGACGGCGCAAAGGACAGGCGTAGGCCGCGCCCAGAGGGAAAGCGCGGGGGGAGCCCGATTACGGGATAACCGTGCAGATAAAGACCCTGCTCTTGAAGGTAAGCGCGTCCCAGGCGGACATCCTGCTGAGGCCCGCTTGCAATGCCCTCCGGATCAAGGGCATAAGCACTACGTGCGCCGCGTGCATTTTCTCAGGGAGCAGCTATCGCAAAGCATTACTTGTTTTCAGCAATGGAATTGATCCGCGCGCGTTTTGGCGAATAATCCGCCACCCATATAGCACAAACCCCGCGAAAACGGTATCATTCCCTATGGGTATTGATATTCAAACCACGGTGAAAAACCTTCACCCTCTTGAGGTGCGGATCATACTGTCCTATAAAAAGGGCGATGAACTCACGGTCGAAAAGGTAGAAAGCGAGCTGGGGCTCAAGAGCGGAAACGGCAACCAGGCCCTGTCTTGGCTGTCCGGCAAGGGCTTGGTTAGCGAGCTTCGCCGCGAACCGGCTGTGTTTTACGAACTGACCAGCTTGGGCCGGGAATGGAAAGAGCGGGGAACCGTTGAAGAGCGGATTGCCCGACTGGTACTCGGCAAAAGCGGCCTTCGCCTGCCCGACATCGCGGCGGAACTTGGGCTTGAAAACAAAGACATAGGGAGCGCTTTCGGCTCCCTTTCCAAATTAGGCGTTCTGGCTTTGGACGCTGATAAAAGAGTAACCGTGGCCCTGCGCCCGGACGAGTTCTCTGGCGGCAGGCCCGCCGTGGGAGACGCCGCCCGCCATTTCGCCGTGTTGCGGGGACTGTTGGACAAGGCCGCCAACGCAGGCATGCTGGCGGAGGCAGAACTTTCACCGCCGGAAAAAACCGCTATGGCGGGGATCGCCAAAAAGCGGGGCGCGGCTGACGCGGCGTTCCGCCAAGTGGACAGGGAAACTGTTGTGTTTGGCTTTACCGTAACCGAAGACGGCGGTGTCCCTGCCGAGGACGCGGCGGCGGCGCTAAGGTCAGCCGGGATTTCCGGCGATGAAACCGGAAACCTTACGCCGGAAATGCTGGAATCCGGCGCGTGGAAGGGCAAACCCTTCCGCTCGTATAACGTAAAAGTTCCGCCCACTCGCCTTGTGCCGGGACGGACAAACCCCTACGCCAAGTTTCTTGATGATGTCAAGGACAAACTCGCCTCTCTAGGCTTCGAGGAGTTCGACGGCCCCGTGGTAGAGACAGAGTTCTGGAATTGCGACGCCCTCTTTATGCCGCAGTTTCATTCGGCAAGGGACATTCACGATGTATACCGGATAAGCAGCCCTTCCGGCGGCGCGGCGCAGGCCAAAGCGATAGAAGAGCCGTGGCTTTCCAATGTCGCCGCCGCTCACGAAAACGGCGGCAAGACCGGAAGCCGGGGCTGGAATTACAGCTTCGACAGGGAGTTTACCAAGCGGCTCCTGCTCCGTAGCCAAGGCACGGTGCTTTCCGCCAAAACCCTGCCGAAAGCGAGCATCCCCGGCAAGTACTTCGGCGTTGTCCGATGTTTCCGCTACGATCAGGTGGACGCCACGCACCTCCCCGATTTCTACCAGACAGAAGGCATTGTTCTGGGCGAGGACGTAAACCTCCGCACGCTTTTGGGAATGCTGGAAATATTCGCGCGGGAAGTCGCCGGAGCCAAAGAAGTCAAATGCGTCCCCGGTTACTTTCCCTTTACCGAACCTTCCGTGGAAATCCACATCAAGCATCCGGTGCTGGGCTGGTTCGAGCTGGGCGGGTCGGGCATCTTCCGCCCGGAAGTAACCGCGAGCCTTAACGTGAATGTGCCCGTAGCGGCCTGGGGCCTTGGCATAGACCGCATGGCGCTTATGTCGCTGGGCCTTAACGACCTTCGCGACCTTTTTAGCTGCGACATCGAGCACGTGCGCTTACGGCGGACAAAGGACGGGCAAAATGCCTAAAATAGATGTAAACGAAGAGGCGTTTTACGCCCTCGCGGGAAAACGCTGGACATCAAAAGAGGAGTTCGAGGAAGCCCTGATGTGCGCCAAGGCGGAGCTGGACGCTGACAGCGACAAAAGCCTGCTCGCCGCCGATCGTGTTTTGAAAATCGAGCTGAACGATACCAACAGGCCCGACCTTTGGGGCACTGCCGGCTGCGCCCGCCAGCTTAGCGTGTATCATGGCCGCAAGCTGCCTGAGTACCCCTTCTTTTCCCGCGCGGGGAACGTGAAAGCGGCGAAACACAAAGCGCTGGTTGAAAAAAGCGTGGCCGGAGTGCGGCCCTATCTTGTAGGCTTTGTCGCTTCCGGCAAGGCGATTAGCGATCCCGTATTAAAGGACATTATCCAGACGCAGGAAAAGCTGGCGTGGAATTTCGGGCGCAAGCGCCGGACTATCTCTATGGGGATTTACCGCACCGCCATCATCAAATGGCCCATCGTCTACAAGGGCGTAGACCCCGACAGCGTTTCTTTTGTGCCGCTCCAGTGGGAAGGCCCGCTTACCCTTAGGCAGATTCTAAAACAGCACCCCAAGGGAAAAGAGTACGCCTCCATTCTGGAACACGAGAGCGTTCACCCTTTTTTAACCGATTCGACAGGGGCCGTGCTTTCCTACCCGCCCATCATCAACTCCGCCGGTATCGGGGCGGTTCAGGTGGGGGATAGCGATATTTTTGTCGAGCTTACCGGCACTGACATAAAGGCCGTTACGCTTGCCGCGTCAATCGTGGCCTGCGACCTTGCGGATAACGGTTTTACGATTGATCCTGTCCAGATTGAATACGGGTTCGACACGCCCTTTGGCAGAACCTGCGTTACGCCGTATTATTTTCAGGAGCCGGTATTCTGCTCCCTTAACCGGATTGAAAAAACGCTTGGCGAAACACTCAATGCTGGCGAATGTGTCCTGAACCTTTCCAAAATGGGGGTGAAGGCCGAAAGAGCGGAAGAGGCCGAGCGGGGCGAAACGCTGGTACAGGAGGGCATCAAAGTCTGGCCGCCAGAGTACCGCAACGATTTTTTGCACGCCGCCGACGTGGCCGAGGACGTGATGATAGGCCGCGGGCTTGCCTCGTTCAAGCCGGAGCGCCCCCGCGATTTTACCGTGGGGCGGCTGACGCCGGTAACGATGTTCAGCCGCGCGGTAAAAGAGCTTATGGCGGGCATGGGGTATCAGGAAATGATCTACAACTACCTTGGTTCCCGCAAGGATTTTGTGGAAAAAATGAGGGGCGATGGGAGCCGCATCATCCGTGTTTCCAACCCCATGACCGAAAATTACGAGTACGTCCGAGACGCTGTTATTCCGTCTTTGCTTTCAAGCGAAGCTGTGTCCGGCCATGCCGTGTACCCGCACAGGATTTTTGAAATCGGCAAGGTCGCTTATCTGGACAGCGCCGACAATTACCTTTCCGTTACCCGCCAGTATCTGGGGTTTCTGCACTCCGACCGGGATGCCAATTTCAACATCGCCGCCGCCCAGATGCAGACCCTTTTTTACTACATTGTCCGGGACTACGAGGTGGAAGAAAGCTCTGACCCCCGCTTTATTCCGGGCAGGGCGGCGTCAGTCGTCTACAAGGGCCGCCCCATCGGCGTTTTCGGCGAGCTTCACCCGCAGGTGCTGGAGAACTGGGGGCTGACTATGCCCTGCATCGCCGGAGAGATGGATATTGAGGCTTTGTTGTGAAGTAGCCCTCGGGCGGCTGACGCGGGGCGGCGCAAGCCCGGCGGTATGCGCCGGGACGGGACAGGGGGCTATTCCTCGTACGCCGAATACACCGCCTCGACAGACTTCAACACATCATTTTTAAACCTTGCGAGCAATATTTGGTGTTCTTTTGGTATTTCATCCTTCTGGAACAATTCGTACACGTCTACCCCCAGCGCGTTTACAATACAGGACAGGGTTTGCGAAGTGGGGTATTTTATGCCCCGTTCAATCTGGCTTAGGAATGTGATTGAAATATCGGCCTTTTCGGCAAGGACGGCCTGAGAAAACCGCCGCTGTTTCCGGTGAAACAGGATTCGTTTACCCAAAAGAACCCGTAAACCTTGAGCGTTCATCACTGCAATAAAATCTCCTTTGTGTGCTACACTTATTGAACCATAAGGATAAGCGTTTGACAAAATACTTAAAGCACAATACTGTGTGGAACTTTAAGCAAAATAAGGAAAATGCCCTGTAAGGCTGTGCAGCTTTATAGGCGTTTTTGGGTTCTTGCCTATTTGTAAAAAATTGGAGATGATGATACCCAGGAGAGGTTTATATGAGTTGTCAGTCAGAAAAATGCGGTAATCACGCCGCAATGGAAATCGACTTTACTAAAACGCCGGTTACGGAGTTGTACGGACGCAACTGTTTTTCCAACACAGTCATGCGGGAGCGGCTGCCAAAGAATATCTACAAGGAGATTGCGGCGGTTCAGAACGGGGAAAAAGAGCTGACCCTGGAAGTGGCGGAAATTGTCGCCGCCTCCATGCGGGAATGGGCCATTGCCAAGGGGGCCACTCACTATACGCATCTGTTTCAGCCTCTGACAGGTCTTACGGCGGAAAAGCACGAGTCCTTTGTTGCCCCAACCGGGGACGGCAAGATGATGATGGAGTTTTCCGGCAGGGCGCTTATTAAGGGCGAGTCTGATGCTTCAAGCCTCCCTTCCGGGGGTCTAAGGGCAACCTTCGAAGCGCGAGGCTATACCGCGTGGGATGTAACAAGCCCGGCCTTCCTAAAGTCCGATCCCACCGGCACTACGCTGTGCATTCCCACTGCCTTCATTAGTTATTACGGTCAGGCGCTGGATCAAAAAGTGCCGCTCCTTAAATCCGTGGAAGCCCTTTCCAAACAGGCCCTTCGGGTTCTCCGTGCCCTTGGGGATACCGCTACCAAACGGGTTACCTCGTTCCTGGGGCCTGAGCAGGAATACTTTCTTATTGACAAGGAATTCTACGACAAGCGTCCGGATATCATGCTTACGGGAAGGACGGTTTTCGGCGCGCTGCCCGCAAAGGGCCAAGAGATGGAGGATCACTACTACGGCGCTATCAAGGAACGGGTGGCCGCTTTTATGCGGGAGGTCAACACGGAGCTGTGGAAGGTGGGCATCCCCGCCAAAACCCAGCATAACGAGGTTGCGCCTAACCAGTTCGAGATTGTCCCGGTGTACTCCAACAGCACACAGGCGGCGGACGACAACCAGTTTATTATGGAAACGATTCACAATGTGGCCCGGCGTCACGGCATGGAAGGGCTTTTTCACGAGAAGCCCTTTGCCGGCGTCAACGGTTCCGGCAAGCACAACAATTGGTCTATGGGGACTACCGATGGAACCAATCTCTTTGAGCCGGGGGCCAGCCCCGAATGTAACGTCCGCTTTCTTCTCTTTGTCGCCGCGGTAATCGAAGCCATTGACCGCTATGCCCTGCTCTTGCGTTCTTCGACAGCTTGCGCCGGAAACGAGCATCGTCTGGGCGCGAACGAGGCCCCCCCGGCGATAATATCAATCTTTTTCGGCGGCCCCCTAACCGAAATTTTTGACAACATTGCCAAGGGTAATGGCGCGGGCAAATCTTCGTCAAAGGAAAAAATAAAAATCGGCGTTTCCAGCCTTCCGGCTGTTTCAAGAGACGTTTCTGACAGAAACCGCACCAGTCCTTTCGCCTTTACGGGAAACAAGTTCGAGTTCCGCATGGTGGGCGCTTCGGAGTCTGTCGCTCCCCCTACCACCTGCTTTAATGTGGCGGTGGCCCAGGTTCTTAAGGAATTCGCCGACAAGCTCGAAAGTTCCAGCCAGAAAGCGGAAAACCTAAACGACGCGGTGTACGCCGTTATTAGGGAGTCGTATTCCAAACACCGCAGGGTTGTGTTCAACGGGAACGGCTACACGGACGAGTGGGTGCGGGAGGCGGAGCGCCGGGGCCTTCCTAACGTGAAGAACACCGTGGACGCCCTTGCCGTTCTTACGCATAACGAGACTGTTTCCGTTTTTGAAACCCACGGCGTACTAAGCAGAGAGGAGCTGGAAAGCCGCTATCACATTTATCTGGAAAAATATTCCAAGCAGATCAACATTGAAGCCGGGGTTACTGTTGAAATGGCCCGCCGCCAGATATTCCCCGCGGTTAGCGCCTACGCCGCAAGCCTTGCGCGGGACGCTGTCGCGCTGGCTGCCATTGGAGCGGTTAACGCGCCTCAGGAAGAGCGGGCCAAAAAGATCGCCGCGCTCTGTAGTGAACTGTGCGAGAAAACCGCTTTGCTCGAAACTATCCTTAACGAAACTCATGACATCGGGGACACCTTTGCCGAAGCCAGCTCTTACTCGGAGCATGTTCGCCCTGCCATGAGCGCGGTACGCTCCTGCGCCGACGCGCTGGAGAAACTTGTGTCCAAGGAAGCATGGCCTTTCCCGGGCTACGAGGAGTTGTTGTTTAAGCTTTAAACGCCGCTTCCGGGGGCGCTTTGTCAGGGGAAAGTACCCGGTGCGAAACAAGGCGATTTTTTTTAGTTGCCGCGCCTGCGTACCGAAACTGTATGTATGACAAGACTGTCCCGCGTGGCGGCGTGTGTTTCCACGCCTGTCCTTGCCGCTTTGTTTCTGTGCGTAATGACGCTCGCCGGCTGCGCGTTCCTTCCCTTCCAGCGCGAAGTCCAGATGGACGAAGCCCCCGCCAGCGAGCCCCTTTTTAGATTTGTCAGGCTTGAAGGCGGCGTGTACGGCTACGATTTCAGTTTACCCGTTACCTACCACCGGTTCACGGACGAAGTAGTCATGCTTCCCCGTACATTTGTGCCCGGCAAGCGCCAGTTTAGGGCGGCGTGGGTCGCCACCGTTCACAACCTCGATATGCCGCTGGCAGCGTCCCCTGACGAGTTCCAGTACGAGTTCGGCAGGATACTTGACGTGTTTCAGGAATGGAACATGAACGCCCTTATTTTTCAGGTGCGGCCCCAACTTGATGCCTTTTACCCGTCCCGGATAAACCCGTGGTCGCAGTTTCTCTCAGGAAGGCAGGGGGCGGATCCGGGCTGGGATCCCCTTGAATGGATGATCGCCCAGACACACGAGCGGGGCATGGAGTTTCACGCGTGGTTTAACCCGTACCGTGTTACGGCGGCGAACTACCGCTGGCTTTCAGTGCCCGGCTATACCCCCGCTGAACTGGCTGCAATGAGCGTAGCGGAACTTATCGGCGCGCTAAACGGCGCGGGGATGCTGGCTGATAGCAATTTCGCCGTACTGCACCCCGAATACGTGTACCGCTTTAACGGAAGGCTGTATCTGGATGCCGGGTTTCCCGCTGTCCGCCGCCATGTTGTGGAAACAATAACCGAGGTTATCGAGAACTACGATGTCGATGCCATCCACTTTGACGATTATTTCTACCCCTACCGTGCCGGGGCGCTGGTGTTCGGCGCGGCGAACGAGGACAGGGAGGCCTTTGAGCGGTACGGGCTGGACGTTTTCCCGGACACGCCCGCCGGAATCGAAGCGTGGCGCAGGGAAAACAACACTGACTTGGTAAGAGCCGTCAGAGCCGCCATTACCGGCGAAAACCAAAGGTCGGGCAGGGCGATCCAGTTCGGGATAAGCCCGTTCGGTATCTGGGAACACAGACAGAACGACCCGCGCGGCTCGAACACCCCGACAGGATCGGCCCGGACGTTTTCGGGGCAGGTCTTTGCCGACACCTACTTGTGGGTGCGTGAAGAACTCGTTGACTACATTGTTCCGCAAGTGTACTGGAGCTTTGACCAAGGAGCCGCCCCTTACGCCGAGCTTGTCCGCTGGTGGGCCTCGCTTGTCGAGGGGGTAAACGTGAACCTGTACATAGGGCACGCAAACTACAAGCACTTGGACAACGCCCCCCACGAAGCGGCGTGGATGAACCCACGGGAAATCCTTAACCAGTTACGGTACAACCAGTCGCGCCCGGAAGTTTCAGGCAGTGTTTTTTTCCGTTTCCGAAGGATGCTCCCCGTTCCCGAAACAGAGCCACGGCACAGGGCGGCAAACGAGGCGATAGAACTCCTGCGGGCGCATTTTCAGGCGCACAAGACAATCGTTCCCCCAAAGCCGTGGCTCCAAAGCGCCGCCCCCGCGCCGCCCTTGAACGTTATCCGGCAGGACGGCGCAATCACATGGAGCGATACCGGGGACAACAACGCGAGGTACTACGTCATTTACCGTGTCCAAAGGCTAAAGGCCTCAGACAGGGGCTGTTTGGGCAGGCTTATCGAAGACCCCCATACCATCGTAGCGAGGGTCTGGCGGAACGGGCGGACAGCGCTCGAATTCACCCCTAAGGCGGGCTTGAAAGACCCCGATCGGTACATATACGTCGTAGCGGCATTTAACGCCGCCCACATCGAGTCAGAGCCCGTAGCCGCCAGAGAGGACTGGTAAGCGCACCCCTCGCGTGGCCGCCATAACAAGGCGTCCTACACGCGCGCCCAAGCCGTTTCGAGCGTCCGCTTTCCGTTGGCGATGATAATGTCCGGGTCTTCGTCCCCGAAAGGCTTGACTTCAAAGCTCACGATGGGCGGCTTTTCCGTGTTAAGGTAGCCAATCTCCAATAGCACCCGCAAAAACTCCGTCAGTTCTTCGACATCGTTTGATCCGTTGGGGAAACCGAAGCGCGGGTGGGCGTCTCCGTAGGCCGGATGCGACGGGTCGCCGCACACAGCGTTGCCTATATGCACGTGGGCGATGTAGTCCTTTACCGGGAGTATCGACTCACGTATTGTCTCATGCAACAGCGGCACGTGCGACAAATCGACAAGCAGGCCGAAGTTCTTGTGGAGCTTACGCATATCCTGCGCGAAGCGGAGCGCGAGGGGGGCCGGCCCTACAAGCGATTTCTTGTCGATGTCAAAATCGAACACCTCAAGGTTTACTGCCATCTCTCCGCGGGCGGCGGCGTATTCGCACAATTGACAGGTGTTCTTTACAAGAATCTCGTAGGCTTTTTCTTTGTTCGCCTCGTCATAATTGCCCGACAGGAAGGCAAAGCCAGACGCCCCCATTTCGTAGGCCTCGTCAATCCCCTGTTTAAGGGTTTCAAGCGCGGCGGCGTTTTGAGCGTCCTCTAGATGGTTTATGTTCATTCCGGTTGTTAAAAGGCGCGGCTGAGCGCCATACACGACCGAAAGGCGCGACTGGTCAAGCGTTTTCTTGACACGGGCGCGAACATCCGGGTCTTTGATCCATGATATTTCGATCACGTCAAAGTAGGGGTCTACAGCGATTTTGCGGATCGCTCCTTCAATATCGCCCTCGCCGCGTATGATGGAGGGATACGACATAAAGGCAATAATGCCGGGGCGGAAATACTTCCGTATTGGTTCGTTCATACGGCAATGGTACAGTATGCTGGTGTTTTTTGTCCACTGGCGGCGGCCCAATCCTTGCAAAACATCTCCAGGGGGTTCGATTCCCCCCGAAAGTGCCTCAAACAAAAAAGCCCCTTGATGGGGCTTTTCACTCGCACATCTCCAGGGGGAATCGAACCCCCGTTGTCGGGATGAAAACCCGATGTCCTAACCCCTAGACGATGGAGACAAACGGCAAAGCCTTCCGGCTCTGCGTGAAAGAACTATAAAAAAAAATTCTACAAATGTCAAGGCCCCCGCGCGGCAAATTCACCCGCGAAAGCCTTTCCAGTTTGCTCTTACCTGAACGCCGCCCCGACCCGCAGCTCCGACAGCAGGGCTCTGGCCCGATCCCGGACAGGGCGCACATAGTTGCCATCGGCAATGCGGATAATCGAGCTTATGGCGACGGGGCTTATGAAGCCGCCGCTTGCCACAGCCAGTCTTTCATAAGCCTCCAGCGCCGAAAGGGCCAAAAGGTTGTCGGGGTTGATAATGTCAAAGCGGGCCACAGCCCACGAAATGGCGCTGGCGGTTACATCGTTCTCGTTAAGGCCGATAACCCCCAAAGACCGCACCGCCTCGGCAATAACCATAGGCTCATTATCCGCCAGAACCATCGAGATTAGGACATCTCTGGCTTCCGCTGTCCCCATCTGACCAAGGCGGGTCGCCGCCCTGACTCTTACATCGGGAAAGTTGTTGATCAGCCGGCCCGATTCGCGGGACTGAATCCGTACTCCTTCAAGGGCAAGGAATTCCAGAGTGGAAAGGATTTCCGGCCCTCTATTGCCCCGCTCGATAGCGTCCCCTATGTACTCCAGCGCCACCATTTTCATGTCGCGGCTCGGCGACCGGCTCTGCTCCCGGATAATCATAGCTTCTATCGACTCCAAAAGGTAGGATTCTTCTACAGTTAATGCCCGGCCGGGAGCGGTTTGGGCCGTGGCCACAGCCGCCGCCATGACGAACACCACGCCAAGAACGAACATTCGCTTAAAAATCGCCATAATAACTCCTTATAAACTCAAAACTCACTTATATAAATCGGCACATTCTGGTTATATCAGTTGATAATCATCCATCTGCCGCCAATTCTTTCAAGATCGTACAGAACAAGCCGGTTTCCCCGGGCATCCACGGTGTAGGCGTTAACCCGGGTTTCGGTAACAAAGGTGATGGCGTCCAGCCGGTCGTTTGAGCGGGCGGGAACCACGACATGGTAGAAAAAGTCCCGGGAATTCTGTAGTTCCCTTCTTTGCACCAGTCTGGGGTTTCTGCCCATATTGGAGGCCACCATCTGATCCCGCCTGAAAAGCTCCTCGGTTCTTCTGGCAAGGAATTCCCCGGAGTTTATCTCCGCGTAAAACGAGTTCGCCAAATAACCGACCCACGCATCGTAATCTCTGGCCCTGATTATCGTGTTCAGCGCCTCGATAAATGTCTGGAGTTCCGCCATTGTGGACAGGTACGTTTCTTCGGTAACCTGAACGGGCTGCACAGCCACAGCGCCCCTATCCACAGCCGGGGCAAACGGCTCCACCGGCTGCGGAACCGAGCCGCACGACCAGAGCAGTATCACCAGCAAAAACGGCAGTACGCCAGCTTCTTTCATACACCTACATTCTACATTATATGGGGGATTTTAGTCAAATGAGTCAAATGAAATTTTTGGCAAACGGCAAGGCGCGGGCTTGACAATGCACGTACAAATGATTTATAGTGTACGTATGGAGGTTATTATGAACCAAAAGTTAACGTTGAGCCTTGACGCGGACATGGTTGATTTCGCCCATTCCTACTCAAAACATTCTGGAAGGCCGGTTTCTCAGATAGTCGAGAGTTACTTTCGGGAGTTAAAAGCGCGCGCCAACCCCAACATACCACGGGAAGTAGCGGAGCTGCGGGGCATACTAAAGGGGGCGCACATACCGGACAAAAAGGAGCTGAAAAGGCTGTTTCATGAAGACCATATTGGTTGACCTGAATATCATACTTGACTACTTGGAAGAACGCGGCGGCTGTGAAAGAGCGGGAGAACTCATCGCGAAATGCTTTCAGGGGGAACTGAAAGGGTATGTGTGCGCCCATGAAATTACGACTTTGGCGTACTTTTTGGGAAAAACCCGCAAAAAAAGAACCGAAAACATGAACGTTATTTCCCGGATTTTGCAGATATTCGACGTAATTGAGATTAATAAGCCCATTTTGGAAAAAGCGGTACTGTCAACCATCGCTGACTTCGAGGACGCTGTCATTGTTGAATCGGCAATAGCGAAAAAAATAGGCTGTATTGTTACACGAAACACAAGGGACTTTAAGAACAGCCCGGTTCCGGCTATGCCGCCCGAGGAATATCTGGCTTAAAGCCCGCCGCAACCCCTTTTTCCCCCGCCAAAAAATGGTGTATGATATTCATGATCGCTAAAAACCGGGGTATATCATGAAATCGAAAACACTAATCATCGGGGCCGCCGTAACCGTATTCTTTTCCCTTGCCTACGCGGTGGGCGTTTTTGGGCATTTGGGGAATCAGGTCTACGATTTTTTCCTGCGCTTCCGGGCCGAGCGGGTACGGGACTCCGGCGTCGTCTTTCTTAACGTTGACGACAACGCCATCGCCTACCACGGAGTGTTCCCTTGGCCCCGGTCGGTAACGGCGGACGGGATTTTGCGGCTTAAAGAGTACGGGCTGGGCGCCCTTATATTCGATATTGAGTTTATCGACAGGGGGCATCAGGGCGTGGACACCATCCACCTAAGCCGGGGCCTTCCCGCCGATTTTGACCGGAGCTTTACCGGAATAAACTCCGCCGTGATGGATGTCTTTCAGGCGGTAGGGGCGGGCACAATGGACGCCGCGGGCATTGGCGAACACGCCCTGTCGTTTTCCGAATTTATAAGCGGCGAGCGGGACAGGCTCTTTACCAGCGTCCAGCGTGTAGCCAGAGACAACGACCAGTATCTGGTTCAGGCGTCCCAGTTGTTCGGCAGAAGCTGGGTTTCCCTGAACCTGCGGGCCCATCCCCTTTGGGGCGAGCAGGCCGAGCGGCGGGTCATAGCCGAAGAACACCTGTCGCACCCCGTCAACGCCGCCGCGAATGTCCAGCCGGGAATATTCGTGGATATTCTGCCCCCCCTGCCCGGCCTTGCCCTGTCCGCCCAGGGAGCGGGCTTTACCAACATAGCAATTGACGAAGACGGCATACGGCGGCGGATATTTCTTGCCCAGAACATACACGGACACTGGTATCTTCAACTCGCCTTCGCCCCCCTTGTCCACTATCTGGGAACCCCCGAACTGGAACTGCAAAGGCGCAGGATGATTCTGCGGGACGCGCGGATGCCGGACGGTGAAACAAGGGACATCACCATTCCCTTGGACACTCAAGGCAGAATGATGATCGACTGGCCGCCCCAAGACTACTTTGGCAAGTTTAACCATGTCTCATTCGCCTACTTCGCCCTTCTAAACCAGATTGAAGCGGACATGGAAACCTATATCCGCGCCCTAAGCGCCGCGGATTTTTTCTTTTTCTCCCAGTTCGACCCTTCCCTTGACCAGATACCCTTTATCATAGGCGATCTTTTGGAGCTTTACGATGTCATAGGCGAAACCCGCGCCAGAGCCCTCGAATACGCCTGCGGCGAATCCTTCGACGCCAACGTGCATTTCCGCCGCCAAAGCCGCGGCCTAATCCGTCAGATACTGGACACCGGCCCTGAAGCGAGGGTAAACGCCCTTGTCCCCGAACTGACCGAGACCTTCCCTTGGGCCGAAGCGCAAATCTATGACGAAGCCGCCTTTATAGCGGCCTTCTCGCAGTCCCTTGCCATAAATCTGGACAGGTACGAGGAAATAGACGCCCGCATGGAACGCGAGCTAAGGGGCAAGTTCGGCATTCTGGGGCGGGTAGACACGGGAACTACCGATATTGGCTCCAACCCCTTCTGGGGGGAATACATTAACGTCGGAACCCACGGGATAGTGCTGGACATGATCCTTTCGCAGACCTTTATTACCCCCGTAGACGAGCATTGGCGGATACTTTTTACGCTGGCTTTTGTGCTGTTGTTTTTGCTGGCAAGTTCCAAACTCCCGCCCACACTCAGGGCCGCTTCGGGCTTTCTTGCCGCCATCTTTGTTGTTGTCTCGGCAATTCTCCTGTTCCGTTTCACCGGCGTTTTTTTCAGCCCCCTTATAACATCGTTCGTCCTTGTCAGCGTGGTTGTCCTGCGGGAAATAATCGCTTACTCGGTTTCGGAGCGGGAAAAACGCTTTATCCGCAAAGCCTTTTCTACCTATGTTTCTGACGAGGTGGTAAAGGAAATCCTCGCCGACCCTTCCCGGCTTGAACTTGGCGGAACCAACCGCCACATGACGGCGGTTTTTACTGACTTAAAGGGCTTTTCTACCCTCTCCGAAAAGCTTGCGCCGGAAGCCTTGGTAAACATTCTAAACCGCTACCTTACCGCCATGAGCGACGTGATCCTGTCCGAAAAAGGGACAATTGACAAATACATAGGCGACGCCATTGTCGCTTTCTTTGGCGCTCCGGTCGAGCTTCCCGGCCACGGGCTGAAAGCCTGCCATTCCGCCCTTACCATGAGACGGATCGAAAAGGATTTAAGCAGGGCGCTAATGGAGGAAAAGATTTCCCCCACGCCGCTGTTAACCAGAATCGGCATTAACACCGGGAACATGGTCGCCGGCAACATGGGAACTGAAAGCAAGATGAACTACACTGTTATGGGCAACGCCGTAAACTTGGCCTCCCGCCTTGAAGGGGCGAATAAGCTATACGGGACATGGATACTCGCCCCGGACGCTACCATTCAGGAAACCGGGGGCCTGTTGCTTTCCCGCAGGCTCGACCGTATCCGGGTGGTGGGCATCCACGAGCCGGTGCAAATCCATGAACTGGTAAACACACAGGAAAGCGCCACGGCGGAAGAACGGAAACTGGTCGAGGTTTTCCACGAGGCTCTGCGCTGTTACGAGAAGCGGAACTGGAAAGAGGCGGAAGAGGGCTTTAGGGAATCCCTTACGCTGGAGGCCGAAGGCGACAGTCCTTCCGGGGTGTTTATCGGGCGCTGCCGGGAATTCATGGCGTCCGCGCCCGGGGATGACTGGGACGGGGTGCATAACCTGACGGAAAAATGACGGGCCCCGCCGCGCATGAGCCAAGCATTCCCGCATAAAGCTCCGGCAGGGGAGGATATACGTTTTAAGAATCCCGCATGGGGAACCCGCTACGGAGCCACGGTCTCCTGCGCGGAAACACCATGCAAATGGCTTCTTAAAACGTATATCCTCCCCTGCCGGGCATTGTGCGTGATGGCTCATGCGCGGCGGGGGCATTGCTGGAGAAGAAGCACTGAACCTTCCCCGCAAAATGCGGAGAAGGCCGCCGGAAGCCCTGAAAGTTTACTGGCGTGTCCAACTGGGCGAACCAATGATGGGAAGGCCCGCAGACCACGTGTAAATACCGGCAAGTCTGCCGTTGCCGTTGTATGTGGTCAGAAAAAGAGCGCCGTGGTTGCCCATAGAGGCAGCGTTGCCAATTTCCACGCCGCCGCCAATGGTTATAGCGGTCAGGACGCTACCCTGAAACGCATTATTGCCGATGTTGGCAACGCTGTTGGGAATCGTAACGCTGGTCAGGGAGTTACTGGCAAACGCTGAAGCCCCAATGCTGGTAACGCTGCTGCCTATGGTAACGGTGGTCAGTTGGTTGTTCTGAAATGCGTTGTTGCCAATGGTCGTTACACTGTTGGGAATAGTAACACTGGTTAGCCGGTTAGTAGTGCCTTGCGCATTGCCAGCAAATGCACTATTGCCAATGCTGGTAACACTGTTGCCTATGGTAACAGTGGTTAATTGGTTGTTCTGAAATGCGTTGTTGCCAATGGTGGTTACACTGTTGGGGATAGTAACACTAGTCAGTTGGTTGCTCTCGAATGCGCCACTGCCAATGGTGGTAACGCTGGCGGGAATGGTAACACTGGTCAGTTGATTGTTCCAAAATGCATCACTGCCAATGGCGGTAATACTGTTGGGAATGATAACGCTGGTCAATCCACGGAACTGAAACGCACCAACGCCAATGGAAACAACAGGCAAGCCATTGTGGACAGCGGGTATAGCTATGCCCGTCACCATATTCACAAGAGATGTTACCGCGTATCCTCCGGCAACTGGAGCAAACGTAAACACTGCTATATCTGTGCGCGTCCAACTGCCGGGCAACGGGGTCGCAGACCATGTGTACGTGCCAGCCATCCTTTGATTGCCGTTGTATAGCGTCAGGAAAGACTGACCGTGTGTACCCATAGATGCGTTGTTGGCAATATTCACGCCGCCACCAATGGTAATGCTGGTCAGTTCGTTACCCAAAAACGCATTATTGCCGATGCTGGTAACGCTGGGGGGAATGACAACGCTGGTCAGTTGGTTACCCCAAAATGCTTGAAGGCCAATGCTGGTAACGCTGTTGCCTATGGTTACATTAGTCAGTTGGTTATTTGCAAATGCGTTAGAAGCGATGCTGGTAACGCTGTTACCTATAGTAACGCTGGTCAGGGCGTTATTCTGAAACGCACTATCGCCGATGCTGGTTACACTGTCGGGAATAGTAACACTGGTCAGACGGTTAGTAGTGCCTTGCGCATTGCCAGCAAATGCACTATTGCCAATGGTAGTAACGCTGCTGCCAAGGGTAACGCTGGTCAGTTGGTTGCCCTCAAATGCCCAGTTGCCGATGCTGGTAACGTTGTCGGGTATGACAACGCTGGTCAGTTGATTGCCGCTAAACGCACTACCGCCGATGCTGGTAACGCTGTTTGGGATGATAACACTGGTCAGTTGGTTGTTCTGAAACCCACTAATAGCGGTAACGCTATTGGGTATAACAACACTGGTCAGCTGGTTGTTCGCAAATGCATTACCGCTGATGTTGGTAACGCTGCTGCCAAGAGTAACGCTGGTCAGTTGGTTATTCCAAAATGCATTGTTGCCAATGCTGGTAACGCTGTCGGGAATGATAACACTGGTTAATTGGCGGCTGGAAAACGCATTATTGCCAATGGAAACAACCGCCTGCCCGTTATGGGCGGCTGGTATAACGATGTCTGTATCCGTGCCAGTAAAGCCAGTTACCGCATATCCTCCGGCAACTGGAGTAAACGTAAGTCCTGCCGTATATGCAGGGTCATCGGGCTCGCCGTTGCCGCCATTGTCCACAACAACAAGATTTCCCGCGAATAATCCTGTCGCGGCATACCAGCCTGCCGCCGCCTCTACGTCAAAGGTTACGTCAAATGTGCCTACAATTTGCGGTATTGTTGTTTCACCGTTATAGCGAATGTTGAGTATCGCGCCGGGAGACGCACCGGGGTTTGGTGCTATCGTAACGGCAGTAACGCTTCCGGCAATCTGGTTCAGGTTGCCAAAAGTGTAATGACTGGCAATGGGGGTTTGATTTTGGACAATGCCGTTATCGCCATTGCCGCCGTTGCCATACCACAGCATACTGCCTATGCCGGAATCAAATTCAACGCTAGCAAGCGAATAGTCCATTAACCAATCGGGCATTTGGCCGCCTTCGTAAAAGTACTCCCCAATGGCATCCCGTTCGCCATCGCCAATAGAGGCCCGGTTTATAACGAGTATTTCAAAGAAGTAAGCTGTGCCGGTTCCGTCAAAATTGGTGTAGCCGGGATTGTTGTAGTCGCCAACAAAGGCCCATACATTAAGCTCAACGGTTCCATCCGCGATTATGCCGCCGGTATACACAGCATGAACAGAAATACTTTCAGCGGCAGCGATAACTTCCTGGTCGTGCGCACCAAACGCAATAACCCGCCTGCCGTCATGCGCTTCAAGCCCGGTAATCGTTAAACGCCCATCGGTAGCGCTCACGGTAAGAACGCCGCCGCTAGCGGCTCCTCCGCCACCGCCGCCTGTGTCGCAGGCCGCCATAGTAAAACCGACCAGCGCGGCAAGGACAACCATGCCTAAAACCCTGACAACATTCTTCATACATACACCTCTTTGCGGCCCCCGCTTCCTTACAGCGGGTAACCGCTCGGGCTACAGTCCAGAAGAACTACAGCCCGAATAAGTTATCCGCTTTTACGCAGAAGCGCCCCAACGGGACACAATAACAAAAGGCTGCGCAAGCTGTGGGCCTGCGCTGTGCCTGTTATTCCGGGGAAAAAAGAGAGCTTCCCGTGGATAATGCCTGACCGGGGTGTGAGTGGGAAAAATGGAAAAATTTGGGTAAATTTTTTTAGAAGGATCGAGTGAGTCTTATGTGTGTGTGTGTGTGTGTGTTTAATGGAAGAAAACGTGCCAAATTAGGCGAATTCGGGCAAAAAACGCCCACATTCGGGAAATAGACTTGTCTGTTGGCAGTTACACCACGCATCATGGGGC
>Ga0123355_10004649_pt1 | contig 19971 bp, 21 predicted proteins | sample TergutEmb28metaG_3_FD_89872 | JGI IMG/M metagenome (GOLD analysis project Ga0123355, IMG submission 89872) | Embiratermes neotenicus P1 segment gut microbial communities from Petit-Saut dam, French Guiana - Emb289 P1 | ecosystem: Host-associated > Arthropoda: Insects > Digestive system > Gut ...
GTGAAGTCGTGTATGTGTGATAGTTTATACTTCTCAGTGCAACATGGCATATAGGAAAAGAAAAACAATTGGATTTAGAACTGCAGAAAAATTAGCTGATGTGGTGAATGAAATTGTAAATGACAGTGATTCAAATATAGATAATATTCCCGAATTTTCTAGTGAAGAGAGTGAATCTGAAAGTGCAAATGAGAGTGATAATGAGAGCAACATTTCAATACCGGGCCCTAGCCATGGACAGATGGACGTTATGCCAACTACAGGGTTTTCTAAAAATGATCGTCAACCAAGAATACCGCCCTTCATAGGCAATCCAGGCGTGAAATTTGCAGTTGAAAACGAAGCAGATATGATGAGTTATTTTGACCATTATATTCCTCCTGAACTCAATGAAATAGTAGTTGACCAGACAAATTTATATGCACAACAGATTGCGAAAATGCCTTGCCCCTTTACAAAACATGCATGTAGTGAAGAATGGAAACCAGTAACAGTAGTCAAAATGAAAAAATTCCTTGGTTTGATTTTTGTAACTGGTATAGTCCAAAAACCAAAATTAGAAATGTACTGGTCAAGGAGAGGAATTTTTCAGACTCCTATATTTCCACAAACAATGTCTAGGAACAGATTTCAACTTATCCAAAAGTACTTTCACTTCAACGACAATAATGCAGCAGGAACAAACGAAGATTGTTTGTACAAAATCCGTACAATTTTAAACACTGTTGTAAATAATTTCAGAACTAATTATATACCAGATAGGGAAATTTCTCTTGATGAAGGTATGCTTGGTTGGGGGTTGTTTATGATTTCGTATGTATAACCCAGGCAAAACTACGAAGTATGGCGGCTTACTACCCATTCATTCATAAAACTGTCAAGTGTCCTAAGGAAGTATTTTTCTGTTCTCCAATGTTGCCTCTTCAACAGTTATATTACCTTTTCAAAGAATATTCCTAATTCCCGCAAATCATTCCTAGATTTCATGTCAGATATCACAGAAAATATGATACACACATCAGATGCTGTATCATCACCGTCATCATCTGACGAGTCGCAAGGCTTGAGTAGAACACCTACACCTACTTCAACAAAACGTGCCCCAAAAAATGACCCCTCTGGCAGGCTTGATGGAAAACTAAAGAATCACAAACTGGTCCATATTCCGCCCACAAAAAATGATAAAACGCCAACACAAAAATGTCGAGGGTGTGTGCAAAAAATATCAAGAAAGAAACTAGATTTCTCTGTGCTCAAGTGTGGTGTTCCTCTGCATCCAGAAGACTGCTACACACGATATCACACGCTGAAACATTACTGAAGGTATGTTCTAAATTTCAAGTCTTTATCTCATATAGTTTTCGTGTAATTATTTTTTTACTGAAATCATGAAAGAAGGGGCTGTGGACCCTTTAAATAGCTGGCATTTTAAAGCCCCTGGGTATTTAAATAGCTGGCAGCGAATGTGTTAAGATGGTACAGTGATTAGGGTATACCCCTGAACAATGACGGGGTTTGAATTAAGGTAGACGCAAGAGGTTTCATCTTCTCCCATATGGCCAGAATAGCAGTGATGCACATCAAGCCTCTGACTGAATGGGTACCATGGTCTTTTTCCCCAGGAACAAAAAGGCTGACCACTCACTTCAAACTACTGTCATGCTTGAGAATGCATGGAGCCATAACTCTGCTCCCCTGCGTGTCTTTGTCGCATCTGCCACAGCAACTTCGCCTCTTTCTTATGTGTCCAGGTATCAATTTAATTCAAACTGAATTCATCCATGCAGGCAAAATTACATTGTACTCCGAGAAACATAAACTTACAGTACCTATGTACTAGAAGGAAGCAATACAATAGCAGCAATAACTCTTGCATTTACTCATAATTATTCATGTGAATCTTGCTGTAACAGTTTCAGCTGAAGAAATGAACCACTTCACATCTTTACATTTCGACTCATTTTCAGAACCACTACTATTTATGATATATGATATGATATGATACAATATGATATGATATATTTGTTAACTGCAACTGGGTTGACACCTGGTGGCAGTAGTACAGTACACATTTACACACAAACAATACAAAGAACAACACAATGAAACAGAATACCCAGAAGGGAACATAATAATAATAATAATAATAATATGCAACAATAAGAATACATAATTTACAAAATTAAATAGAAGCATACAAAACATACAACCATATATAAAATGATACAAAATAGAAACAAAGAATACAAAAGCAGCAGCAAACTTTATATTATCTGTATTCATTCATTCATTGGTATTGAGCCTTGAAGGCCTGGCTTGGCAGGAACCGGAGCCCAGTCATGTGACCGGTATGGCTCTGGCACACTGCATCCTGGGCAAGTTCTTGGGGGTAGTTTGCCATTGCTTCCCCCCCGCCTTTAGACGTTCCCACTTTAGCTGCCAGGTGCCTCCGTCTGCAACGACGCGAGAGATCCTAGAAGTGAAAGGTGGAACTGTAGGCGAGAAAGATGTCCGGTAGTAATTTTGCCTAAATTCCAACTTCCACGTAAATTTAGGGATCTTTTACATGCCGCAAATCTATGACATGGGACCGACAGAAGGAAGGCGTGCTGAGGATTTTTTCGCCCTAAAAATCCGACGGCTTCAGCCGGCTTTGAACCCGCAAACTTGGGTACTAAAGGCCAGCACGCTACCCCTCCACATTATTTGTATATCTTCTAATATTGATAGACACCCTGCTCCTAACACCTACATTCCAATTCACTACACTTCACTCCACTTCACTACACTTGTTGACACTTCACTTCTTCTCATTCAAACTTCACCCAACTACAGTTCACTACATTTCACTATCCTCTCATTTGGCTTAACCCCATTTAAAATTCCTACCACTCCATTTCACCTCACATCACTACAGTTCACCTCACTTCACTTCACTGTACTTTTAGCCAATTTTCGCCATACTTCTATTCCTTTTGCTTCACCCTGTTTATAATTGTTTTCCGAACTCTCTTTCTAAAAATTTTAGGTTTACAAGGGAAAGTCCGTAACACTTATGCAGGCAGTTGGTCCCAGTTTTTAACAGTCAATTTTTACAAAGTAATACTTCCTGATATCTGTTCTTTGCTTCTTCTCCCTAATTTTCCAAACACGATCAACCCTACTCATATAGTAAGGCCTTTGCCACCTGTCACATACAGCTTTCCGAGCCCGTTCCCCAGAGTACAAGTATGCTTTAAAGAGTGCACATAAGCATGCTGTTGTCCTATGCTGGGCCAAAGTTTCCCAGTCAGAATCCTTTGCATGATTAGTAAATTGCGCAGCTTAGGTTTTTACACATTCTAATACATTTATCTGCCCTTCTCTGCATGGATCCCAGCATACAGCCCCATATTTAAATATAGGACGTACCAATGACATGTAGGCTAAATTTTATGTATCCCTATTTCCTTTTTTGAGAATATGCATTTCAAAGTGAAGTGCCTACCAGGCTTTTTGCACTATGTAATTTACTTGGTCCACCCAGTTTAAATCGCTTCGTAAGATTATTCCCAAGTATTTACAACTGCTCGTTTCTGGAATTTTTTGGTCACCAAGGGAGTAACCCAGTGGATTTTTAACCTGAGCTCTCACAAATCTTATTGCCTTACTTTTACCAGGATTTACTTTCATCCCATTTTCTACCGCCCATACCCCAGGGTGTCCAGATCCTTCTCCAACTTTTCTATGTCCTTTTTATTTGTGATTTTTCTATATATTATACAGTCATCAGAACAAGAGTCTAATATTCGAGTCAATGTTCCTCCAAATATCATTTACATACATTAGAAAACAGTAGTGGGCCTAAAACAGTCTTGCAGCACACCTGAGGTTACTCTGACTTCCTTGGATAGTTGCCCTCCTATTCTGACCCTTTGTGTATGACCTACAAGGAATTCCATTACCCAAAGGACTACCCTCGAATCCACACCCTAGGCTGCCAGTTTCATAAGCAGCTGATCATGAGGAACTAAATCGAAAGCCTTGGAAAAGTCTATTATAATCGTATCTACACCAATCCTCTCATCCAAAGAGTCCGCTATGTCCTACCACACTGTGATGACTTGAATTTCACAAGAGTATCCTGGTTTAAACCCATGCTGTCCCTTGCATAACCAATCATTCTGATCCCAGACTTGCCTCAAATACCCGGCTATAACATGTTCCAGTTGCTTGCAGACCACAGAGGTTAAGCTTATGGGTCTGTAGTTTGTGACTGCCAATCGATCACCCCCTTTGTAAATAGGAACCACTGTGGCTTTTTTTCAGTAACTTGGGATGTTAGCATTGTTTAATGATATTTCCAGTATTCTAGCTAGGAAAGGAGTCATGGTCTCTCCACCCAATTTCAGAATTTCACCAGGAACTCCATCTCACCCTGCTGATTTGTTTCTCCTGATTTTTGCTAACCTTTTTCTAATAACCTTAGTGTTAATAATAAAGGTTTCACTCAAGTTGGCTGATTGTATTTTTGGAATGTTATGATCGCAGCAAAAGATGGATGGATAATAGGAATTTAAGACATTAGCCTTTTCAGCAGAGTCCATAATGATTGTTCCGTTGTGGTCTTTGATCACAGGAATAGTTTCCCTATTTCCTTTCTGCCTCTTCACATACTTGTAGAACTCAGAGCAGCAGTTGTCTTCATTTTATAGTACTGACGAAACAGAAATGATTACTGTGCAGTTTTTTTTGGCTGCCAGCAATTCTTTAGACAGTCTCTTCAGTTCCACTTGATATTAGTCTCCTAATTTTCTCTTGTTGTATACTCTTCTGACCTTTGCCTTAAGCCATTTCACTTCCTTACTGTAGTATTCAGGATCAGGATTTTTTCCTCAGAAACTTATGTGCGACAAAAAGATCGATACTCTCGAAGACTATTCCTTAAAACTTTTCCAAATTTCCTCCATGCAACTACCATTTCCTGCCCATGATGCAAACTTACCCCTGAGGAAACTTTGTACCTCGGGGATGTATGTTTTAAGGCACACAGGAAATAATCTTTCCACTTGATGCTCATGACAATTTTCTCTCCATTCTACTTCCAATAGTACCCTGTGATGATCACTGATCCCCTGAACATTACTACAAGAAGTGAACTCACTTTCAGGCCAGACACGGTAAACATACAGCAAAGCATCCCCTGAGTGTAACCATTTAATTCAAAATAAGCTCCATTGGCATATATACAGGCTTTTGTGTGGTCGTACAGTTTCTGAAAAGATACCAAAAACTCCTCATTTTGGACTTTCTTTAATTCATCAGTTATGGTTTTATGAATCCCAGCAACATCCACAAAATGGAGCCCTTTTAACTTCATTTTCAACTTGGGGAACAGAAAACAGTCTGGTGCAGATAAATCTGGAGAGTGCGGGGGTCATAAAGGTTGTAACATTTTTTTGGGTCAAAAATTGTCAAACACTTGCAGCTTTGTGGGCGGGCGCATTATCGTGCAACAAGAAAAAATCTCAAGAGCAGAACGCAGCTGTACAAACCTGCTGAATGTGCTTCAGGAGGTGATCCATTCATCCTTTATAATCCGCATTTACTGCTTTTCCCTCTCATATGAATTCTTTGTGCACTACACCTTGAGAGTTGAAAAAAATTGTCTACATGTTCTTGATGTGGGACCTTTGGAATTTCAGCTTCTTCGGCTGAGGGGACGTCTCACCGACCCATTCAGAACTCTGTCGCTTTGTTTCGGGGTTATAGGTAAAACACCAGGTCTCATCTCCCGTAATAATTTTGTTAAAAAACAGTCTTGGCAAGATGTGATTTGATCTTCCCTTTGCTCAGGTGTCAAGGAGTGTGGAAGAAAATGTCTACACAACTTTCTCTTTCCCAAATCCTCTTTCAGAATCTGAAGAACTACAGTCTTGGGGATGTCAAAGATTCTGCTATCATTCTTGATGCGATTCGACGGTAATTTTTTACCAAATCAGCAACAGCAGCAATGTTTACCTCAGTTTGAGTCGATTTTGGATGTCCACCTCTCTCATCAACTTCTACCAGCTCCCTTCCATCTCAAAATCAAGAATACCACCCCAAAGTCTGATCAGTTCAGAGCCTCATTCCCATAAGCCTTCTGCACCAGTACTAGTGATTCTGTAGCAGATAGACCGTTTTTGAAAGAGAATTTTATGACAACTCTCTGTCCATTTCCACCATCCATGATGCATAAAAAAACTGACTTTACAGGACAAGTTATAACTTGTATACTGTCAAAGATAAACAAACGAAACTTGGTGTGAACGGATGTTTTTTGATAGTACTTAGTTAGTGGGTTGGCCAATAAATCACTCTAGATACATTAAAAAAAATCAGTCCTAAAACTTATGGATCACACTGTGTATTTAAAAAAATACTTGGGTTCCCCTAGATTTTTCTGCATGACCATTCCAATCTGCATAAAGTCAGTTTAGATGACTCAGAGCAGAATTTATGACACAATACCAGCCTTTACCAGTTCTAGCACATAAACCAATCACATCACGCTTGGTATATCATTTTTCATAGGGTAGTGTCATTAGAATGAATTACACAAGCTTTTACACCTTCTATTATATGAAGAAACAGATACAAATAATTTTATGATAAGACCTCACACATACACTGAATTGGATGGCTCCATTGAGAACTTCAGTGTTTAGGTAAGCTAAAAAGATGCTACAACAGGGTTTGGAAGATGCACAATACACACATTAATATGTGCTTTGAATCGGTATTACACACCAAACAGGAGTTGATCCAGCTTATAAGGCTCTGGTTCATGAGCCTCCTGCAGCCCAAAAGCCCTTTTTCCATCATCAATTGGAGAGTTCACAGCTGTGGCAGCAGCTGTTGGTGGTGTAGCAACTGAACTTGACACAGTCTGCACAGGATTTCGTACCAATGGTACAGGTGGCTCTGTTGAAAACTGCTGGTTCTGACTAGTTGTGGGCAGGTTCAGGTCATCTTTACTAGTGTTTATGGTCAATGGCACCACCTAAAAAAAAACAGTACATTAACAATAACAATGGTAGTTGCAGTGACAGCAACTGTAGCAATTAAGGCTGTAACTGTGATTTTGGATGCAGCACATTAATGCTGAATAGACTGTTTCAATGCTATGTTCTTCCTACACAATGAAGCATAAATTACTTACATCACTGCTTACACTGCGTTGTACTGCAGATTTATGGCGACGCCGGGAAGCATGGCCATCATGATCAATGCTACTCTCAGGTGTTATGGGTTCTACAAAAATTTAAAAACATCACTTAGTACCAAACAACTTCTTATTTATAACATACATTTAGGAAACAAAGAACTACAATGTTATCAAGCCACCCAACCCCTATTCTGTAACTGTATGTTATTTGATGCACTATCTCTCTGTCAGTTGCAGCTCAAACAGTAGATATATACTGACATAGATGCTCTCATGTCTGCGTGTAGTCACTGGTGTTTTGTGAGCACCATCTCTGCTGTGAGAAAACAAAATAGTTCCCTCTTAGAACACACTTTGAGCCTATAGCTCCTGTGTCAGCACATAGTGCATGATCTTTGCAGTTCTTTGGACACAGGCTTGACCCTAAAGATTAAAGTATTATGATCCTCAGAACATTAGGAACTATTCACCCAATGACAAATCATATCCAAGAAGACTTCGAATCTTCAGCAACACTGCTGTACAAATCTAAAAATGTCACAATAATTCATAACTGTAGCTTACAGAATGATACGGTATCAATTTAAAGGTCACATAGCACTGAAAGAGACAAAATAATGATTGTGAACAATGAAGTGGAAAATACCTGGAAGGAGAGCAGCTGCAAATTTGAGGCTTCCACAAAACCGATTTTGAGGATTGAGGTCTTCTACATTTTTATACTGAGTAGGAAGGCTACTGATTCCATATATTGCAAAGAAACATAATTTTCAAAACATCAAGACAGGATAACCCTTGTACTTAGTGTAACAACTGAGAAGAACTGAATCCCCAACAAGACAGCTGTATCCAATCAAGAACACTACAGGGCATCTCACTAATCTCTGATCTGAGCAAGGGATACATGAGCTGTTTACAGAATGTGAGATGGCTGAGTGTCACATCACCTTATCGAAACGCAACCTGATATAGCTGCTCAGTTGTGCTATGATTTCTAACACATTGTTGGTGCATGAGAAAAATGTATTATGTTGAGTAGAAAGGAATGATTTGCCCCACAGGAAAAGTGCTGTGTAAGAGTACAGTATAAAGAACAATGGAAAAATATCAAGTAACAAGTTCAAGGATGGACAAAAATAAAATACAGGCACTTGTACTTTTTCTTGGATGACATGGTTTACATCAAGTATGAAATAACAGATGCTGGCGAAACGAAAATCTCCATGCAGTTCATAAAGTTTCCTTTACATCATGTTAAAGCACAATGAGAATGCACAAAGTCACAGGACCTGTGTTTCTCATAGAAACACATTATGACTACTACTTGAAATTAACCCTGACACAATTATTCGAAGAGCTAAGAGGAGAGAATACGTAGGACAAGCCACATTCTTTGCAAGAAGCGAAAGACAACGTTCAAAGAGAAGTTGCCAGCAGTTCCAAACAAGAGCTCTGTTGTACATTGAGAAATGTTTTCAGGTGTGTCGCCTGCTTAGAAGCTGGAGGTTAGCACTTCAAGACTCTCCAATGAAATAATGTTAACTTGAACTACAGGAATAAATGGACAATTAGTCCAAATGGATTCAAGCTTATTATGCAAAAATGCTTCTGCAACAGCTGATGTGTTGAAGGCAAAGGTCAGCAAAGCAGTTTCCAATACACAGCCCAAAATTGCAGAGAAACATTCAAGTAGCTGGTGCACGGTCCAACAGCTGAACTGGATAAATCTGGAAAACAGGTCCAACCTGTCTGGTACCTGAAGCATATAAATGTGTTAGCACAAAGTACTGTAAAGGAATGAAATTCTTCAGGTATATATAAAGATATAAAAATGTAATGCCTCCGCATGAGATAAGCACCCTCCCCACCACCTACCATGCCTCCACTCACTATAAATGATACGTGTAAAATAAACAAATGCCACAGAAAATCATACTAAGTAACAACGATGGAAAATATAGAATTACAATCTGCATTAAGAATATATTATAACAACTTCATACTTTTAATTTTTCAGGATTTAATCCATTCTATGACACACAACAAGACCTGATATAAGCATAAAAATGGCCATTAGCATCAATATACTGGGTACAATAAACTCAACTTTCAAACCAGCATTTCTGTCAAGATATTCCAAAATCATAATGAACTTGTCTGACCAACAATATAATATGACAGCAATATATGGAGCATGACTGGTGACAGAAAAAGCATAGCCACTGATTTCATTAGACCAGCTGAACATTACATCCTCTTTGGCCTTACGAGGGATCAAGAAATATTTTACAAACAACAGACTATATAAATGCATAGGACAGGTTATAAAGTGTGTGTTTATAGAACAAATTTTGAATGAATCTTCCCACAAATTAACACTACTCCAGAGGAAGAGGACAATTAGGCAATACAACTAGTGATGGAATTTCACTATGCCACTATTTTGCTTCAAATGCTATTTCAAAGATATTCTGTCCTTCCACTAACCCAAATTTTCACCATTTCTTAAGCTATGGTCATTTTCCAGCATGTCCATGAAATGTGAATATTTTATTGTCCAGTTACTTTTCTTATTTATCTCATCTAAAAAGCCAAACTAATAGTGCCAATTTGCATATTCTCACCTTTCTCTGCTCTGCACAACAGCCAGCACTTATCACACAGACCATTCTTTAAAGCTTTCATGCTGCAGCCACTTGTTGTGACTGTAATAAGCTTGTTGCCTAACAGCCAGGTCATAGACTGGCCTCCACTCAGCAGGAAGTCAGCTGCCGGAAATCTACCAACAAAAATAAGGCCATTATGGCCATGTAGTTCCCGTGTTAATGAGAACTTGAAGGTGAACGCTAAAAGTGGCACATACATTTCATATATCTCATTCATGTTGATGTTCAGAGCTGAAGATAGAACTAGACAGTTGCCAATCTACCATGCAATTGGTACTACACTGAAGTGTCACAAGCAGTTTTGCTTTATATTTTATCAGATATTCACCATATTAATACAATGTTATTAAATAAAAGAACTGAAGATAATTTAATAGCTGGAAGCTTTCTCTGAATACACACAGGATATCTTGCATCACTGACTAAGAGTGGGAGTGGGCCTAATCACAGTCTGCTATGCAGCAACAATGTCATCTGCTACGTCGTCAGCAGTCTGGCAATAATAAGTACCCTCTGCATTATATACATAAGAATTTGTATTTATCTTATAACCCCCATTTCTCTCCATACCTCAGTTCTCATAATCCAGACATGACAGACCCTTTCAAAAATAAATGGAAAAACACATTCCCACAACCAAATATATTTTCTGAATAAAGAGGGTTCAAAATGCAGCACAGTATCTTTGAATTCATTCAAGCACAACTTTCAATTTAAAAAATAACTCCATTTTAGTCCCTTTAGTAATGATCAGTTACATTTCCAGGGTTTATTTGTATCCAAGAATTACAATTCTACATAAGATTGGATAAAACTTAAAGAATATGCTCACTTCATTCCTCATAAGACAAAATTTTGACTGATATAACATCACCTGTGTGTGTTATAAGTGGTACAATGGTCAGAACTCCTACCTACTCAGAAGAAAGCTGCTTTAAACCCTAGTCCATTATCAGCTACCTTAACTAAGATCTTTTTTTGTTTTCCTATGTTTCCCAATAAAACAATGGGGCAGTACTTAAAATACACTCTGACTGATAATTCACATTTTGTAACAAGCTATTCATATTCATCTTTGTCATTCTTCATCTGATGCCACACAAATTTTCCTGTTACGAGGCCATCATTAGACAAATGAACAATGAAGTAAACTGATCTAAACTGAGCACAACTGCTCAGGAGAGAGCACAATATAAAATGCTACCTCCAAATTTCAATAACTTAAGGAAAGGAAGGAAGGAAGAGTTTTCATTAATCTTACTAAAAGTTCTTATGCATGAGATACCTCTTTGGTGCTGCTGAACATGACGAAAAGGTGTATCTTGCCATTAGGTCAATGCATGTCTCTGTAAGCTCTACATGGAATGTCATCAATGCTTCATCAATTGGTGGTTTCAGGTCCACAGCCCCACGGGCATCAATGCGACATCCCCCTCCCATTGTTCTTGCACTCCGGTGGCTGCTTTGTTCTGTCAGGCTTGAACTGCGTTTTCGGTTTGATGAATCTTCATTTATTAGGTCCATTTTCATAATCTGACCCTCTTCAAATGGCACAAGGACATTTGCTTTCAAACCCTGAAAATGATAAAAAGGCCACTGGTCTATATAAGAAGTGAATTTATCTTCAGACACATGTATTACATGTACCATCTTTTTCTGGACCATTACCACATGTTACTTGGTCTTGACAGAATTAATTTGCAATGCCAGGAGCCTTTTGCATGAAACTTAACCTGGGGGAGTTATGGCGACATAATGGATGAAATTTGGAGTTAAAAAATACATTCAAACTTGGTTAAAACATCATTAAAGAGACTGAATAAACTGTGTCATTATGAATGAGTGTCACTACAAGCAATGTGTGTGCAGAAAAAGTGAAAGAAAAACATTTCAAGACAAAATACAGGCGTGTAGGCACATTATTTAAATGTTAATGCTATGACATATTTAGATCGCAATTAAAATTTACTCTTCTATAGCTGTAAATTTCCATACAGGCAGACACTAAAAAATACATTTACTTAAATTTAAAATCTAGGAAGAACATAAATTATCACGAGAAGAAGACCACTGACTGGTACACTGTCACTTCTCTGTTGCTTCAATGACTAATGTAATGCCTCACCAAAGTCACTTCATTCAGGCTTTCAAAATCACTACATTCTCAATCCATTCTGTTCAAATACATTAATAATTCTGGTTCTCTTTTTCCAGCTCTTTCTGATCATGGAATTTATGAAACCAAATTCCAAATGCAGGTCACCTTCCTTTTTTCCAATTTCTGTTGCTCATATCAATTTAATTTTTTCTGACACTCAAAACCTTCCTTTTGTTTGAGACTGTAGCCATGTTATCACTTCACCAGGCTCCTGTTACTTGCTGGAGTACAAAAAATGAGGGAAACATTAAGCACAGTTATCACAACTATTGGGGAAACCTGGGGGAAAGAGACGATTGGAGAGACCTAGATGTAGATGGGAGGATAATATTAAGATGGATCTTCGGGAAGTGGGAGGGGGTGGAGACTGGATGGAGTTGGCTCAGGATAGGGACAGATGGCGGGCACTTGTGAATACGGTGACCAACCTTCGGGTTCCATAAAGTGCGGGGAATTTCGTGACTAGCTGCACAACCAGTTAGCTTCTCAAGAAGGACTCTGCTCCATGGAGTAAGTAAGTAAGTAAGTAAGTAAGTAAGTATTGTCATTTTCAGGCCTGGAATTTATATAGCTACCTGAAAGAGTAGCGGGCTTGTCCACTCACGAACGAGGAGATAGTTGAATTCTCAAAGTAGCCTACTTCTTGGAAAATTGTATTGGAACAAACGACTGGCAATGTTATCACATCAAAGGTAGACGCTCTTATGTATGTCGTACTAGGCATGGCAGAAAACCCTGTGCCCTGTTGAGAATTAATTGGTACTACACAATGTATAATGTTATAGCTCAGGCACCGCACAAAGTGTGGTCATTATAACTGAGTTCAACTATACTTCAAAATACAGGGTTATCTCTGAAGACACTGCACATCCAAGTCTCCCAAACAGCATAGATTCTGTATCTTTATACCTGATATATTATGAAAATTCTTGGAATCAAAATACAAAAGTGGACCAACAGGACAGGTAATGTACATATAACGTAACAGTGAGGCGCATTCATGTAACAACTGCTGCAATGGAAAAACAACAAGTATTACACATTGTGAGTGTGTATTTGTAGCCCTAAGAATCCAGCATGTAAAATGCATGTGCCATATTGTCACCTATGACATGTCCGGCTCTACAATATTTTTCCACATTAGCTCATAAATGGCATGCTTTTTTAAAATAAAATTTATTGAGCATAACAAAATGTGTGTTTTGATTTTCTCTACAATTTTGTCTACAACATTTTTCACTTTAAGAAGTAATGAGTGAGACATTATCATAAATGTATATTGGTTTTCATGTGAGGTAATCATTATTCTCACCATATTTTAATTAAACAAGAATTTTTGAAAAATCTTTGAAAAATCCCCAAATTTCAAATTTCATGTAAATCCGTCCAGTTGGGGGCAAGTTGTTCCATGCGGATGTACAGACAGACATGATGAAGGTAACAGTCTCTTTTCACATTTCTGCAAACACACCTTAAAAATGAAACTCATTTTTACATACCTCTTGCAAGTTCTTTCACATTGGTCTGTATCATGATAAAGATTGGATACAACAGACAAAAACAAGTAAATGTTCACTTGAACATGAGCTGCAGCTTGTAGACAAGACAGAAAATGTGCACAAGTGGGACTAGGTAATGCCCAAACATTCAGTTTTATTTACCTATTACTACTCCTGAGAAATGTGTTGCTACTACAATACTAAAATATCGTAAGCACACAGGACATAGACATGAGGGGATATAAGATGTTACTTAATACTAATTGCACACACTAATCCTCAAAGAAAGAAACAAACAAATTATAAATAAATTACAAATAAATAAGCAAACAAATACATAAATAAACTAAATGCTGCACAAGATACCGCCACAACACAATTGTGACGTTCACTCTTATGGGATGTTACGCAGCACAGATTTGTAGTTCATTACTACCAACCTATGCTGTGTTAACATCCCAGAAGAGGGAAAGCCTAAATAAAAGCTGCTTCTTACCACGTTTATTCTAGTTACATAACGCAATTACTACTTACAACTCCTTACTTCGAACAGTTCAGAAAAAATATTAATTTTCTTCCTAAAGTAGATGGTCATGCATACTTGTGAAGAAATTGTTTATTCATTCTACAACTGTATTTCTTTGACTTGACACAATTTCAATAGTACAGAAATCATATCACGCTTCACCATTACCAATTTACATAAAAAGTGTTCTCAGGTTCAGTCAGTATGACGGTTTTGATCCCTACTACATGTGGAACAGACTGCACTTTTTTTAAAGCTAAAATATATAAAATATTGCATTCTGTTAAACACCACCACTCATATGAATTGAATCTGCTAATTGTAACTGTAATTGTAATTTATTTAACATTCATACTGCTACATTCATAACACTTGCACAAGTCAACTCAATATGTATGATGAGAATAAGATTCTAATCATGTTTCAAAGTATAATTCTTCAATCACAAAGTTTGCTAAATGTAATAGAACATGTAACCATAAAACATAAGATACTGCTTTAAATAAATTTACAGAATTTGCTGCACAATACAATTCCCTACTTCACAGTCAGGTATCAACCATAATTATTTTAAACCAACAGACTAAAATTGCTTTCCAGGTTTGTCTCTTGATATTTCACTCACTTTAATCAAAACTAAAAAACTCATTCAATGTATAAAAAGAATGATCCAGTATAAAATGATTTTTATTCTACTTTAAACACTTTAAAACTTTCCCATTTTTTAAATTCTGTTTGGCACTTTGTTATATAATATAATCCCCACATTGATTACACTTTTCTTAAAAAGTGACGTATTACAGATTTGAATATGACAATCACATTTTTTTGTGTTACCATCACAAATATTTAAATTTTGTGACATATTACCATTATGTTGTTTAATATAATGCAACACCTCAAGGATCACTGTGAGAATTTTACATTCCATAAAAATTTGTCTACATGACTCTTGTTTGTCAACACCCCTAATTATTTGACATGCCCTTGTTTACATTCTAAGTACCTTTATACTCTCACTCTCTCCACCCCAAAAAATCATTCCATACTTCAATAGTGATCTAAACTTTGAAAATACATACTTCGTAATATAAATGTACTTAAAACACCTCTTAATGATTTAATAATGTAAGATACCTTACTCAAGTTAAGCATATGGATGTTGCATTTTAAACGCTCTGTAATGTTAATCCCTAAGAATCTCAGTTATGATGTATAAGCAATTTCTGAGTTATTAAAGACTATATGCAGCCTAACTATAGGTCTATCGTTAAAAAAAGCAAAATAACATTGTCATTGTCTTTTCGCTATTTATAAAAAGATTATTATTTTAAAACCATACTTCTGTTTCATAACCCTATTCAGAAGAAAAGATTACCACATTTTTGCTTCTTGCTGGACTTGTTTGACCACACACATGTAGTGACCTGGACTCGGGGATCCTGAGTTCCATCCCAAAGTATGGCAACTGAAGGACAGCGAGCTTTGTCATTTAAAAGCAAAAGCTCAAGACAATCTCCTCTATTATTCTGATGATTAATTTTAATATTTGTGGTGAATAATGAATATTACAATAAAATAATCCATATGAAGGTGAGCACAGGAGAACCATTATTTTCTAGCTCACCATTCTTCTAGAGATGTGGTCTGGGTCAATGATGCTGAAAGTATCCCCTGAGTTGGCAGACATCAAAACTGACATACTGAACGGTTTGCTGAGTATCCCTGCACATCGCACAGCCCTCTCCTGCCCTCGCCTTGTACAAAAAAACATGAAGGCCACAAAACATTTCCCAGGTTCTGCTAAACTAAATATATGTTGGAATGTGTTGCATAACTGCTGTCTGGGGTGTGTAACTTGTGGTCAGTGAGCCGCCAAGAGCCCGTGGATGCTACACATACTCATTTCTGCCTTACCTCAGTTTTATATGTTCACAAGTATACTTCACAAATTTCTGCCAAAAACTCTTCAAAATTCAGATAAATTCTATTAGCACCATGCTGCCATAAAGGTGCACACAGCAAGACATTGCAATCATACTCAAAACTAAACAGCAAGTAAAGCTAAGAAAACATGCAACTTACTGTTATAATGAACTTGACAAAATCTCTGCGAAACGGCAGTCGACATTTGAGGAACCAAACAGCTATTACATGGTGAGCCAGTGAAACAGTGTAGTGATTGTACTTAAATGGATTCGTGTATGGAAGAGATATGGCAAATACCGACATGTACTGATCCCCCACAAAGCTGGCAAATACCTTTGGTAACCTAGTAAGAGCTGTAACATACAACAAAGAATAAATAGTAGCTGACAGTGTTTCAGCTGAATTGAAACAAAACTTTCATGACCACTCCTATCCTCAGTGTGTTACAAATATGCAATTAAGCACAGACTGAAGAACCCATAGAAATAATAAAATGATACACAAAACAAATATTTCAGTGTCCACTACCCATAGATGTCTTGACACTGGAACATTTTTCTCTTTTCCAAAACTTCCAAATTTGTTATTGTACAAATATAAGCAATAATTTCCTTTCACTTTCTATTTGCAAATATTTAAATCTACAATTCCAAGCGGGCAGTACCCAATTTACCTGAATGAAAGATGTTTCTAATCTAAGACAAAACCACCCCATCCCCCATATAAGGCACATCTGCAGAGAAAAATAGTTTACTATTAAATTCATAAAATTCCATTAAACTAATAAACAAAATACATCAGATTCCATCTACCTTTACCACTGAGTGTCACTTTCTCCAATCATAGTTTGGACAGTATCCACCTTCCTCACACATGCTGCCATAATTTCCACCCTCTTCACTGTCATGCCACAGCATATATTCAGCACACCCACCTACTGCACAGATTATACAGCACTCCTTTAATCCCTGTACGATCACTGGAGCTGCAATGCCATGGCATAATGATCATATGACTAATAAAAGTCACAATGGGCTTCTTGAATCTTCCAGCTGGGGTCAAAGCATACTTCCCTCTCAAAAGCCACTCACGATGTAAATGCTTTAGGTAGTCTTTGAAGCAGCTGTTCACAACAGCATCTAATATCTGCAGTTGTGAGGTCATCATCCCTCCATGTATGACTACACAGCTAATGTTTATGGGACAGACTGTGGCTTTATTTCTGGTGTAAAATGCCATTAAATGTATCAAAGACCCATTTTCTCAGGAGCACTTTCGGTGTTCTATTCCACACATCTGCCAACCAATACTTCCTAAATTCATTGGCCATCCAACCTTTAGGCTTGCATTTGACCAAGATTCCTGTAGGCAGTTGCTCATTAGGCACTGTTATGCAATTCAGAACAAAAATAGTAGGTACTTTGCTACTGTCTGCTAACGTCAATAGCATAATGGTTAATCACATCTTTTGACTAACTGATGTTTTCACTACCACAGATTCTACCCCAACTTCATCAAGGCTTCAAGCCTGTATTTAAGCAAGGCACTGACCATTTTAAAAATCTGTTAAACTCATATGCACATACAGATTCAATTAAGGCTGCAGGAAGCCCATGAACAAAATTTGTGTAACTCTAGTCCTAAGCCATGTAAAGATTAACATCTCTCCTATTTACTGGAAAGGATCATTAACATCTATGAATACAACAGGAAACAGAAGAAAATGCACACTTACTTGACAAAAATTCCAGGATAGGAATTGCAATATGGACTGTTGCAGAGATCTTGGATAGGCTCAGCAGAACTCCAGGAAGCAGCTTGTACATGGCATCCTTCATCTCAAGTGTGCATGTGGTGAGTGCCATCACACACTGGCGTGCACACCGTGATACAAGACCAAACTCCAGGCACTTAATCAGTCGTTGCTGAAGATTGGGATCCAAGTATGAATGGTAGGATGCCAGTGATGCCAAAACAGGAAACACACAGCCATGGAACTCTGAACGTGTCAGCTTTGGCGGTGTATTACGAAGGGTGTCAGGCAGTCCCAAGGTTTTATCACTAACCTGAAATATGTAAGGAAATATTTCGTGACCTATCACAAAATCATTATAAACCAGAATGGATAACATTCCCTGATTATTTAATGATAGTGACATTGTCTTTATCACACTTGAAAAAAAGCTGCACTAATTTTTTGAAAGTCCTTCAACTAAGGTCATGGTTGCTTTCAGTGCAGTGACTCAAAATGCGAAACTTCACATATGTTTTCAGCTTCAGGAACATGAGGTCACATGTGGCCAAACAAACTGAGTGCAGTGGAAGTAACAGTATTAGTATTTCTGAACTATTTACAGTAAGTGCTGTGTGAGAAGACCAGCTGTCATGATGCAAAATTCATATGTCTGATCAGCCTTCAAGAATACATTGCCATAAATATTGCAGAAGTTTAATACAATATAAGATACTCTGACATCAAACAAGGAAATCAGCATGCGTTAACCTTTGATAATGACATCCATCTTTTTTCAGTCCAAAACTTTTCCATTACTGAATCTGGTATTTTGTTCCTAAGTTACACAGCATGGTCCAAGGCTCATCATCAGTCACTATTCGAGCAGTCTGGGTTTTTAAACTTTCACAAGGAATTGAGCACAATTCTTTTCTCCCCATCTTTTGCTAATGACAAATTTATGGTTCCATTTTAGCTCAAAATTTATGTTCAGAAGTTTGGTCAAATACACTCACATTTTCTCTACTAGTGTTCAGTTTTTCCAATACCTTCTAAACAGGTCAATTGATCATCATTTCCTACTAATCAGTCACTGACTTTGAATTGGGATGAGTTCTTGGAGTTGCTACACAGCTGGATCTTGAATCATTTCAAATGTGTTCCAGTCCGTCTTGAAATTACTAACTTACACCGTACCATACGCTAAACAATAATGTCTTGTGGTTTACCTACAAAAACATATACACACAATATAACAGGAGGAATGTTTTATATTCTTTCAAAGTAGTCTCCCTTGACTGAAATACAACATATACCTCCTTCTGAAAGTTACAAAAAACAGTGACTCAGAGGAACCGCATTTAATTTGGCAGTTACATTCTTCTTGATGCTCTCAATGTCCTTAAATCTTCTTCCTTTGATGGTGGATTTTACTCAGGAAAAACAAGAAAGTCAGCTGAATAAGGTGGGTGGCTATCTTTAGCATGCCATGGCTCACCAGAAAGGACTAGTAATGTGACAGTGAATCACAGCAGAATAAGCAGGCCACTAGCACGAAAAAAGGAACCAACTGTCTTTCTCCCCACAACTGTGGGCCTATTCTCAACTTTGCTTCAATAACCTTTCCAGCACCTGTGTTTTCATGGATTTTCCTTCAGATACAAATTCTTCGTGGATCACAACCCTGTCATCATAAAAAATAATCAACATTGTTTTTGTCCTGGACTTTTGCAAGTGAAAGTTTCTTGGCATTTGTGAAGATTCTGTTCCCCACTCCATCCTACAAGATGCTTCAGGTTTATACTGAAACACCCACAACTTGTTTCCTGCAATGATGCAGCTGAGAGAGTGTGGATCGGTCTGACAGTTCTGGATGAAATCTTCACACACACTGTGCTCCTTTAGCTTATCTCTGACAATGTACAAAACAAACTTTGCACAGACATTCCTCCTTCCCAAATCTTCATGATCATACAAATTGTATCCTGCCTAATGTGCAGATGATCCTCCATCAAATTTAGGGTCATTCCATGGTCTCTGGCTAAGAGTTCATGAACTCTGGCTGCTGCTGCTGCTGCTGCTATTGTCTCTATAACTGATTTCCTTACTTTGAAACAAAACTTGTTGTCTGCTTGTTGCTTTATGACAAGAAAAAAAAAATGACATAAGTTATGCGCACGACTACTGCAGATGCAGTGATTGCACTAGACCTTCCTTTTGTCTATTCCCCATGTTTCTAACATGAACTAACAAAAAACGGTGAGTTGGCATA
>Ga0123355_10004650_pt1 | contig 19969 bp, 14 predicted proteins | sample TergutEmb28metaG_3_FD_89872 | JGI IMG/M metagenome (GOLD analysis project Ga0123355, IMG submission 89872) | Embiratermes neotenicus P1 segment gut microbial communities from Petit-Saut dam, French Guiana - Emb289 P1 | ecosystem: Host-associated > Arthropoda: Insects > Digestive system > Gut ...
CAAGTCAGTGCTGGTCACGCCAACGGCCTGTGCAACTAGTTTGCAAGTTCCTGCGACAGGCTTCGCTGTGAATTAATGAGTTCCATTACAGTTTCTAACACACACAAAAAAATTTAACATATTTGTTGAAACTGTCTAGTGTAGTATAAGACAGAGAATTGAAGCTAAGGCTACAGGTCTTATTGTATGCAACCTTACATTATCATTTTGTGTTCATGGCAACCAGAGAAAGAAAAGAAGTGGTAATAGGGAGGGAATGCTTTCCTACCCTCCAAACTCAATTACAAATCATGATTGTGATATTTTATGCCTTAAAACCCTTTGAAAATTGAAATGCATTTATAAAACTTGAGGTAAATAGTTCCGAAATTTATGCGTCTCCGTCAGGTAGGCAAACTGTTTTATGTTGTTAGAGAAACGTCTGCTTTTAGTAAGACACAAGAAGCACGAAAATACTCTCAGTGGGCAGTGGACAGATTTTTTAATTATGCAAGAGGTCCTACCGTCATTGCGCAAAAATCTTACTGTTTAAGAGATCACAAATGTATTGCCCGTAAAATATATTTCAGTGCTGTAGGGTCTATATATGAGTTTGGGGCAGTGACGTAGATAAACCCTCGGCATACCCTGTGGTGTTTGTGTGTGTGGGGGGGGGGGGCACACACACGTACACCGTAGTAACATTTCTTGTGGGTTTATTCGGAATGGATTCAGTTTTGCTAGATGGCCTAATTCTCGATCTGAGAATAACTGCGCTAATAATTAATGGGTTGAGGGAGCCAAAGATTGTCTACGCCACTGGTATAGGTACCTCAAAATATACATAAAACTTAAAATATTTTTTTTGTGTTTCTTTAGCGATCGGACAAACAGCAGAGTTATAACCTGCGTCAGTTCATCAGTCGTTTCGCATGTCCTAATGTCTGGGAATCTAAGTGTTCTAACTAGCAAAACGGCAATTTTATAAATAACTGGACATCTTAAAATATTCTTTGTATTATTTCATAAGATTATTAAATTTTACATATGTTTGCGTCTATGGATGCACCGTTGAAAATATGTGCACTGCTCACCTCACTGTACGTGTAACTTAACCTTCAATGACGTGGCGCAGACCGCTTTATTTAAGGACCCATTCCGTACCGCGCAGTATACTCTTTCACCTCGGTTATGAAAACCTATCAGTTTACGTTGTACGGGGCAGAAGTCGCTGTTTGTTCTCAGACAAATACAAAACACATAAATACAGTGTGGGCAGAATATGGAATTGTTGATATTAAACTGTTGGTGCATCACGTAACAAGTAGGGTTTAAAATGCTAATTGGAATAGGGAATGAGGCAGTGGAATCATATAGCACGCATGGGAGAGAAAAATTAGGCATTAAAAATTTCAAACTGGAACCGAGTACGTAAGAGGCAGCTGCGAATATCTATACTAGAGGATAATATTCAAGTGGATCTAAACGAAAAAAGTATGAGAAATAGATTGTAATCTTCTGTACCAGAATAAGGTCCAATGACTTGCTGTTGTAATCTTAAGGTTTACTAAATCGACGAGTAGTTTTATGACTAAGTGAGTGACTGCCAGCTGCCAATTAAGACTGCGACGCCTAAGAGTAGCCTCAGCTCACCCGTTCGTTTCAATTGACATCATATTTATGTATTTCATTACTGATTTGTCGGTACGTCAAGGGCTGTGGAAATTTGTTTCAGAGTTCTCTTTGTCTCTTGAATTCGAAGTGATATTTCTGCTACGCGTTTTTGTTGCTACATTCAGTACCAGCTGTCTACTGTATGAACAAATTCACCACCCTACCAAAAAACGTGACAGGGTTATCGCTATATAAGGAACAGCTTAAATCAACAAAAAGTATGTATTTACAGACAGGACGACCTAGTTGTATAACGTTGTATGGCTTATGTTCGAAAGAAACCTAGTTCAAGACTTGGCTGGGAAACTTAATTCAGGGGCTGATCTTGGTTTTACTAAGTGCGTTCAAGTACAAGTGACGAAAGTACCTAGACCAGGTCACGACCGCTTCTATCCAAGCCACTAATCTTCTGTCACCCTCTCATTCGACAGTGCCGTAGGCTTCTAAACTAATAACGTTTGTTAGTAACAAACAAAAACACAAACCACATGTTGTTTAATGTGCATTTCTTTTAGCTGTGTCGTCACTAATCTGGGCTGTCTAGACTGCCCTTTCTTGCAAGGCAACTTCGCTTATGATACCTGAAATTTGGCGAAGGTTCCGAGAAATGCCAAACCTCTGCCCTTGAGTAGAAGAGTGATTCCCGCTTCCACATTGAAGAATTTCTAAGTAGACAAATCTGTACCAAATTGCACAAAATAACCTTCCAGGTGGCAATTATCAAGCTACCGACGAGGTATCCTCTAATTTCTCACAGATTGTATAGCGTCTAATCAACGAAGTGAAAATGACAGCGCGGCAAAGATCGTGGCCTAAATTAAGGCGCTATCCTGCCATTTGCCTAGTAGGTCTAAGGAAAAGGAAAGATTATGTTCAGAACAGACGGCTTCCAGCACAGACAGGCAAAAAACTTCCCGAAAGCAAATCAGAAGCGCTGGAATTGGAGAAAAGGACTTCGCTGGTATCCTACAGAGAAGCAGCACATATATTCCTCTTATTGCATTATGTTAGGAAATTTTTATGGGCACTTTGTTTACAAGTGTTGCCCTACGCAACAATTATAGATACGCACAGAATGCAGGCAGTGTTGTATAAAGGGCATACTGTATGAAGCCGCATCGTTAGGATTTGAGGGAATATATTCGGTGGTTATCGTCATTTCGTAATCTGTCTTACGACAGATCCATAGCATTTTTCCAACGGAGCTTCGCCACAGAGTGTGATCTAGTGTTTCCTCTTTAAATTTCCAGTATCCTCCTGTTTCCTTAAGGTCAACTACAAGCTGCTTAATTCTTCTTCTTCATTTGCCCGCACCTCTTTCCTTCCTTCAATAAAATGTTCCAGAAGGCAGTTCCAACACAAGAGGAGACCAATCCAGTGAGCCTTCCTTCTCTTTATTGTACGTAGGATATTCCTTTCCTCCCCGACTCTATGCTACACTTCTTCATTTTCACACGATCGGCCCAATTTAAAAAATTCCCACACTTCTGATATATTTCCCGAAGTGTCCAATATTCAACATTGCACTAAGCTATACTACTGATGTAGCACCTTACTAGTTTGTTCCTTAAATTTAATTCCACTTTGCCGCGAATAAAAAAGCTTTTAAATGTTGAATCCTGTTTTTACCATGGCAATCCTGGATTTAATTTCACGTTCATCAGTAGTTATCATGCTACCCACAGAGTTGAAATTTGTACAGTCTCCAGCTACTTTTGATCTTTCGTAATATATAGGCCTAATGGAAATGGTTGCCTGAAGATTCTCATTACCTTACTCCTTTCCTCATTCATTTACATTCCATAAGTCGGTGGAATGATAGAGAAAAACAAAGACTTTATTGATTTTATGTACACTCTGTGTACCAGTGTTGTCCTACGCAACAAATACAGGTACGCACACACGTATCACACTCTTGTATTAAGAACGTTATTTTGTTACATGTGTCAAAATACAGTGACCATCATTCGCAGTCAGCGTTTCAGTGCAAGGCTATATAAATCTGAACCACAAACAAACCCCGCTGCACGTACAGATCTCTAACATTCCTGATATGTAACGTCACACTTTCAACCGCATAAGCGACGAATAGCATATGATTACAACAAAAAGCGTTATCCTACAGCAAACAAGCCTTGACGTTGCAATCCTCCTACTCAATGTCACTGAGTTCAAAGCGCTCCAGTATTTGAATTTACAGGAAAATTGCAAGGTCAGCAACGTCAGCAAGGTCCGCAAGGTCACAAGACCCAACGATATGCAGTCAACATAACTTTTGAGGACTTCACGGCCATGACAATGATAAGATTTCGCGCAGTATGGTTGAAATTTGTCAACGTTTCGGAGCAACGTACTCCAACAGGGAAGCAGTACATCCCTCCGAAACGCTGGTAAATTTATAACAGGCTACATGGCGTCATATTGCAGACGAGTAATTTTCGTCCGTCATTGGGATCAAATAAAATAAGTTTTCTCATATACTGTATAACATTGAGGTCTTCGTTCTTCTGAGATGTTATGCGGTGTAGGTTGGTAGTTGATTACGGAAGTTTCGGTACACTATATCGGTCTTGTTGTAAAGGTTCTCCTGAAACGTCCGTAAATAACTACCAACCTATGCCACGTAACATCTCAGAAGAGCGAAGGCTTGAGCTACACCGGCAAAAGAGTCGTAAATCTCTACGAAATATACATCACAAGAGACGAAATTAGTAGTTCTGTGTTTTCCTTGCACAATCTGCTTTTAATGTCGCGTAGAAATACGGCAATATATCTGTCCGTCTGCATGTTTCGGTGTGGAAAACAGCAAAAAAATTATGAAATTTTATACGAATGTTGTGCAATCACAAACCGTTCAAATTCATACCCTTTAGACAAGTTCGCATAGTCCCGAAAGGCGCCTTTTACCACTGTCATGTCCGTCCGCTGTCAGCATGTACCAGCGAAGCTCCCATTGGGTGGATTTAAGTTAAATTTCATGTTGGGGTCTTCCATGAAAATCGGTCGACAAAATCCAAATTTGATTAAAACCAAGCAAAAATGTCGTCAATTTACACGTTTTTGTTGTAGCTGGAGATATTAAATCGGTACGAAAGAGCTATGTTAGACTCATTTGTTTTCAGAAAGTTAGGATAGCCGAGGAAGTATCAAAATTGCGCCAAGGTGCCACAATGTTATATTGTACACACACACATTGTCTCTTGTGTTAGAATTCTCACAATCTACAGTAACAACATGAAGAATATGCGGAGTCACATCCCATAAGAATTCACTCTCCATTCTCGACATAATCTTAGCTCCAATTCTCATACAGGTCTATAACAATATTGTCTACGACATATATGTGTGACCTGTATATATTTAGTGCTAAGACATAAAACTGAGCAGATTTATTCCTGTAATTAAACTCATTCTGTAGAAAGGAAATCTTGGGTCAATAGATCAGAATTCGATTTTATTTGAAGCACTGAAGCCACCGAGATTTATGCACGTACGGATAGACTCAGAGGCACTTTACACAAATAAACACATCTTTCAAAGAAATTTACAATAAATGTCTTCGTTCTAAACTTCCATGTAGATATGTCCTTTCTTTGTTACCAAATTTAAGATTTTTCTGCCCGCCGCTGTGGCTAATACTGCCACTATCGTCGCCGCTGTTGCTGCCGCTCTACTGCTACACTCGCTACTGCTAATAACAGCATCTTCATTACTACTACTACTACTACTACTACTATTATTATTATTACTATTACTACTACTACTACTACAAAAATATCATAACTGCAACAAGAACAACACCAGCATCAAGAAGAGCAACAACACCCAAAAAACAAAAAACAAATTCATACTGCCAATAACCGAAATTTGCATTCCGTACTTGAGACGTTCCGTTCTGTAACTCTCGGCTGTTACCTACCATCCTGACGGATGTTTTCCGATGCTTTAATCAGTTCCTCCAGGCAAATTAAAAAAAATCTCTAATTAGACCACGAACACTTCCTTCTTATTCTTACCACGCAGTTATTCACTGCTCATCCTGAGCTACTGACAGTGTCAATGATAACATCGCAGACACACACACACACACACACTAAAACTGCAACTACCCTAAAGCAATTTAGACGTTGGCAGAGCCGACTGGACAGGTGCCAGGCCTGTGCTTACTGAGGAAAAGTAGAGAAGAAACACTCGTACCTATAGATACATCAATGACCCGAGCGGAATTCGAACTCATAGACCTACTATTGTTTTTTTACGGCTCGTTGGACCGCCAGGCCAACGTGGTTGGTGTTGTTTCCTTTTCTTCTTCCTGTTGTATAGGTGATAGGAATGTAATGGAAAGCAATATATTTATTAAATATGCATACAAATACATTATTTTTATTACACATTTCACAAATTGATTCCTGAATTTTTCGTAATTCATAAAATATTGTTCCAGATTACGTCAACCCGACAATTAACGTTTTTATGGGCAACATTGTCAGTCTATCATGGCTTTTAGGTTTCAGTACGACAGTAAGACAGTAGAAGAATATTATGCTTTTGGAATAAGTTACTTCAGTAGACGTAGTCGTTCAGAAGGAAATGAACGTTGGATTGCTGTAGATAACGCAGGTCTCTGTATACTTACGGGCTCTATCAGTAAAACGCGGTTTCCTTTGAAAACGAGTTTTGTGTTTTATGACATGTCTAGTTTGTTCAGGATTTATTGTTATTTCTTTTGTTAAGAAAATCCGAAAGGTTATTATGGTGTGCAAAAGAGCCCACCAATGGGCAGTGACCTAAATAGGTAATTTAAGTCCAGACACAACCTATTTGTTCAAAATAAATTTTAGTGTTTTTCACATATCTCCATTTAGATATTCCCCTTCCAAGTAATCAAATATTATGTGTGATTTCCATCTCTCGCGCGCGTGCTACATACTGTGCCCACCTCATTTTCCATAACTTTTTCATCTCAACAATTATTAGTAAGTCCAAATAAACCCATTTTAAGTAGTGTACTTGTGAAAAACAATTTTCCACGACGGTACCTAGGTTACGTGCTTCTAGGGTGTGATATCATGAACGTCTCTAGACAGAAGTAAAAGAACCAGCTCACCCTATCGGCCTATTCAGCGTTCACTCTTCTAGTCTTTAAAATGCAAAAGGCTCTTTCAGGAGGTATGTGCCAATTAACTAAACTACACAATGTTATAGCCTACGAAAAGCGCAGCCTAATTATGTGTAAATATCTGAAGTGCTCGTTAGAGTAACAGGACCACGGCTTCCTATATTATAGTACATGGATACGAACTTTTCAAAGAGACCGTCTTCCTAAATTTTTTGTATAGAAGAGTAAAGCCGTGGAAGCAGCATCAAAATTCTCAAAAAAAAAAAAAAAGTACCGACTTACTAAATTACAAAGCGTCACATTCCAACAGACAGTACACTTTACTGCGTGCATTTACTTAAACAAATAACTTTGAAAGCTGATACAAATGGAAGGCCGTAAGCTAAAGGGCGGGGGAGTGTGAGTTGTGCGGCCGCCCCAGTCGTCACAGCCCAAAGTACGGCAGAGCGGGCGGTGAGATGAGTATTTATATAAAAAATTTTCATTTTCTGCGATCAGCAAATTTTAAATATTTTGAGCCAAGTGAAAGGAAACCCAATAATCGTGATTTTCCATCAAGTTCAAAATTTCGTTTACGGACGGTCATTGTGATTACTCGCCCCAGGCACCAAAATCGCCTAGGTACGCCACTGCCCAAACGACACATTTTCCGACTTGTGTTCGGTAGTTATCCTGTTCGGATGTTGACCGCTCTCACCAACTAATTTTTAGTCTTCCTCACTGCAATGTCTAAGTAAAAGTAAGAGTAAATATCGCCCTGTGAAATGCCACTGCAGGCATAGAGGGGCAGTACAGAAATAGCTCTAACCATGTCTAATTTCAGCGGGAGGTAGGGGGTGGGTCTTCAACGCCACGTGTCGGCCGTTTTACCCCCGGGAAAGAGAACCGGTACCCACTTTTACAGGAGGCTGGGTGGTTGGAACCACAAACCGCAGAGCCCATAGCTGTTCCGGGTTCTGAATGCCTACTTATTACGTTAAATTTTACAATGGTTGCTTGCTTCTACAACCTTCCAGTTCATTATTCCCCATCATCCCACAATTTGACACTCTACAGTCTCAGCTACAGGCAAATATTTTTCACTTATCTACGTGTGAGAGTGTTTTGAAAGTAACCAGTCTTACACTAATGCACCACCTATCTTAAGACCGTAAAACAAACAGTTAAAAGTGTAATGCTTTGTTACATCACTCTTCCCAAACTTCTGGGTGGATTCAGTACTTTACATCCTTCTGCATGGCAAAGTAACTTTTGGGTGAGTCACCAAAGGCCACATTGCACGATCGCACTTTGGTAACCACGTCATGCCTCAGGCGTATCGCCATGTTGTTACCTTGGAGGCATGAGTTCAGTGTCATCACATTCAGAGCAGTGGGATAGGCGGTGAAGGAATTGACAATGGGGCATTTTTCTCTAGCCACTTGTGCTTTCCCCTTAATTCCAACAATGCTCTATTTATCTATTATCTAGGGATAATTTGAGCGACCATCCGATCCCCAGTTCCAAGCAGACATAAGTTTACCTCACCAGAACCATGCAAAGCTTGAGTGTAAGTAACAAATACAAAGAAAATTAGCGACTACCCTTCTTGTACCGCTAGACCGTGACGATGGAGACAGCACCCTCTCCCAAAACCTCGGTAACAATTTACTGGATGACACAGCGTCTCATCCCAGAAGACTTTAATCTTCACCAGCACCGTGGTGAGAACATGAAATATGGCATCAGTGTAAAGGTAAGTAAGCCCTACAACAGGCCATAAAGGCCCAGAGGGGGATAGAGATATAGCTCTACTCTTTCTTAAACCTCGGCGCTGGATGCGTGTGGGTGGTTAACGTCACGCCCTGGCGAAGAAAGAGACCCGGTACCGATCATACAGGAGGAAGGGTGGACATGATGACCGGTCTGGACGGGTGCGGAAAATTTCCCCCGTCAATAGAATTCGAGCCCCGTACCGTCCGGGATGTAGCGAGTCGCTTTACAGACTATGCAATCTCGATCCACCAAACATGGCATAGTTAAGTAAATTGCTACTCTGGAAAAGAATTGCAGAAATAAAGCCCGGACTCCAGTCTAGCATTAGACTCATTTTCCCCTCATGATGAGAGGTAGGACAGCATAGGATACGACTTCACGTAAGTAGGTTAGACGCTTTCAGCGTCAAAAAACATTTGCCACGGTACTCATGGGTATCTGCTGGTTCGAACTCGCCTTTAGCCTTAAGGAAGCCTATTGAAAGTAGTGAGAACATCTGTGATTACGAGGACCCTGCACTATATTTGCATGGCAAATATGCTTCAAAGTGTTAGCAAAAAAAAAAGGGGGGGGGGGTTACAACCTGGTTTATGGTGTTCTCGTCACATAGCAAAGCTAAATGAGTGTCTGTTGTGAAGCGTAACTAACAGGAAAATCATTCACAGCCCTTGAAGTCAATGGAAAGAGGTGTGAACCCTAGGGCCAATACGTCCCTACATTGTATAACCAGGAGATGAAAGCAACGTTCACCTCTCAAACGTTATTAACCACTTAACAGACTTCATGGCGGCTAACTCGGAAAACTACAATATAAATATTCCTGACCGTGAAAAGAGTAACCCTCGTACGTATCTAGCGGATACAGGTGAAACGAAAATTTAAAAATGTTAAATTGTACTTAATTGGTTATTTAATGTTGTAACAGACAGACCCGTGGGTATAACAAATAACAGCGTTTATTGTTACTACAATTAACACAATTAAAACAGCCAGTAATTGAAACAAAACACTCACAAGGATTTCAAGAATCACTCACAGGAGGTTATCCTGCACTCGCACATGCAGTATTCCGGGCTCATAGCCCTATCTACACTTTTTCTCAGTCCTGTTCTCTACTGATGCTTAAAGCACTGGCACCGGCCTAGAACACAGTACTCCACAGACGCACTCCTCAACTCGCTCTACACTATGCAGTTCCGCAGTTACAATCTCCCGTCACTCTGCGCCGTCGACACAAGCTCTCCGCTACGCAAAACACCGACTCGCCGTGACACGACTGTCCATCTCTTGCTGTTGCTGACCTCATATACTATTCATTGCATTTCTAGAATCCTCTACTGTCTTCCAGTGAACGCTGGATACCTTTTACTAGACGTTTCTCTCACTTTCTTATAAGGGAAATATCTGGTATAACGACAGCCTTGACGTAAGAGGCTTCGCGGTTCGCCACACTACTAGGCGTGTTGCCCGCTGTTATATTGCTCCTTTCTCAAGGCCACTGGTCCCGAGTAGGCCCCAGACATGATGCCAGGCTGTCCAGGTGGACGACCATCATATTTGCTAAGGGATGCCCCTGAATTCGGTATATGACGTCGTTTAACCGGGTGATGATATAGGGCCTTCCCAGAACGTCTGCAGCTTGGGTGATTTTCCTCTTCTCCGGGTATAGCGTTACAGTCGCACTTGGTTGCCTACTTGAAAACCAGCGGAGTTGGCCAGCTGGTCGTATCGTGTCTTCATCCGGTCACTGGTAACGTTCATGTGCTGGTGGGCGAAGTGGTGGATGTCGTATAGCCGTTCGACAGTCGCTCCAGGACCACCTGTATTAGCCTGGATTCGATGTTCCGGCTCTGGTCGCTATGCAGCTCAAGCGAAACACCGGAGCGGCAGAAGAAGTTGGTCAGCATGACGTCTGCCACTAACGATGCCTCTTGGTTCGAGATGGCGTAAACCTCTGACCACTTTGTGAAGAATTCCATGGTGGTCAGGAGATATCCGATTCCCCGGTCGCTCTACTGGAAATGTACAGCGATGTCAAATGCGACCATTTCAAAGGGTACCTCGAAGTCGTATTGGTGCATTAAGCCCTACATCTGGTTCTGGGACCTCGGTTGGTGGCACAGATGTCACACTTTTGACATCACCTCTCGTCTTCGCCCCTTATATGCAGCCGATAAAACGCTGCTGATGTGTCTTGTTAGCTCCACGATGCCTTCCAAACATGCCTCCGTTCATCTCCGCCAGTATTTCTTTCACCTTGTTGCGGGGGATTGTAATATCTACACAGTCCCAGAAAACTCCTCAGCTGGTGTTTGTCAGTCGATATTGGCCAGCTTTTCTCAGCTTCCAGCTTATTGGTGTCCGTGGTTACTCCCTACGGCGATACGAAAAATCCGGAACAGCTGGAACGTCTCAGGGTTCAGTTTCAGTTTGGTCTCTCGAAACCTTCGGCACACTCTCCGCAGATTGTTGAGTTGTTCTTGGAGTGTGCGACCAATGACAGTAGTGTCATCCAGGCCATCGAAAGTCAGGCCTGTCAGGACAGGCTCCATGAGTCGCTCGAAAGTTGCTGGAGCGTTGCACAGCCCGAAGGGCATGACCTTGAACTGCCACAGCCCTCGTCCATTAGAAAATGCCCCAACATGGAGTATATTGGGGCTACGGGCTTATTTGCGTTACAAGCTTTCTTTTGGATTCTTGAACGCTGAGGATGGGACCGATAGGTTTTGCCGAAACTTCTGTAAGAAATGACCAATGTTCGCTGCGTAATAACCCAGAACAGCGCAGTTCTCGATTCCAAGGTCCTTTACAGTCTTAATCCTTGCAAGTTACTACGTGCACCACGTACTGTAATAATGAAACTCCATGCATTTTGCCCACATACGAGGAGAAGAGGGAGGCAGCAACGTTCTCCGAAATCTTAGTACCCACCTAACTACACGGCGTCGTAAGCCAGAAAACAGAAATGCTGATAATCAACGGAGCAATCAGGTGAAGTCTCTCTCACTCACTTAGAGTTAAACAGCTGTTACATAAAGAATAAACTTACTCCGGTCTGTTCAGGATTTCTTCTCCTCACCAAATATTGTTCGAATAATCACATCAAGATGATGAGATCGACAAGGGACGTAGCATACGTGGGTGAGAAAGTAAATGCTTGCTGGGTTTTGGTGGAAATCTCTGAAGGAAATAGACAAAACGGAAGACCTACATACAGATTCGTGTATATTAAACGCATTAAAATGAATCTTCAGGGAAAATATGTGAGATCGTGGGCTTAGTTCAAGTGGCTTGGAGTAGGGACAAATGATAGATTCTTGTGTACACGTGATAAATGTTAGGGTCCGATAAAATGAACGGAATTTCGTAAGTAGCTGAGGAAATATTAGCTTCTCAAGGACTCTACTTAATTGAGTTTATTACTCCCAGTTAGATTCTGTGATAAGAAATAGAAAAACAAATATAAGTCTACATTCAAAGTGAACAATATTTTAAGGTAAAGCTGGCTGGTAAATATATCTGTAAAAGATTAAACATTTTTCTTTTTGTCTTATGTATGCTCTGTTTCATTCCAAAACACGCCATCGTGTACCATTTGAAGTTTTATATGCGACAAGGAGCCCGATTAAGAAAGTAGACTGTGAGCTCTTATATGGGTTAGAGTCAAGAGCGTGGCCCAGTTGAAGACCTGCTGCTGGGGCGTGCAAGTGATAAAACTGAGATGAGTCGCTCCCTTCGCTTTCACATGCAACATCTTTACGCTTCTCTGGGTTTTTGGAGCCCCAGAATGAGTTCAGATGTAGGTCAAACAGTCGACTGTACATCTAACCCACATTATTTCAATACACGCCTGTTCCTGGTACAATGAGATCTCAATGACAGGCATCGGCGCTGCTGACTTTTCTTATCAGAAAACGTAAATGTAATTGAATTTCTATGGGTACAGGAGCGTTTAGCTTCTTTCCTTAACTATGAAGACGTACAGCAGTATTATATTTTTATATACTTAGGCATATACGTAAAATTGCACGCTTCTTCTTACTTCCTTCTAGAGAGAAGTTAAAGATGATTGAAGCTGCGGATCCATTCACATTGCATGCCCGCATGTTTTGTACAGGGACATTATCATTTTTAAATTTACAGACTTTTAGGTGCTCGGCCGCATAATTTAGTACATTTGTACCGACGTTTCAGAGAATCATATCTAAAAGTTAACCTAAAATACACTTCTACATTGAAGATGGTAGCAGAATATTCATCCGCAATGTCGGTATATGATCAATCACATTGCATACCATCATATTCAAGAACACTGTATTCCTGACACCATTACGAGAACAGTAAATCCCACACACAACTGCACGCATTCTCAACACCAGCATTATTTGGAGGTGAATGTTCAACTTCGTACCCTGGAAACTTTAATTGCGGGGAAAGAAACCACTGAACACATCATGTAGGAAGTTTGTGAACCCCAGAGCCGGTCCGGACGTCTGGGAGAAGAAAAATGTCCTGTCCTGCTGAGAAATAAATCTGGACTCTTTGATCGACCAGCCTGTAAATTAGTTACTACACTAACTGATGGGGAGGGGCAGTTCATGCCCCTTCCCATCCAAAATAAACCTTATACAAATAAATAAAATTAAACGCAAATTTCGAGGATTTTGGCCTTAGTCTAGCAATAAGCCAACTGCGGGCACATCTCTAATCACGCTGGAATTTTTTAAAGCGTGTTTCGTCCTATACCGCCCTAATTCTAGGATCGTGGGAAGATTCTCCAGCAAGGAATCAAAGTAAATATGCGTTTATTCTGTGTATCGTGTCCTGTGTAAATGGACCCTTCGGGTGGGTCGGTCTACTGTCTTATTTAATCTTACAAAATATAAATAAATAAATAAATAAATAAATATATTTCCGCATTGGTCTCTAGCGCCTTGTAAGATAATATAAATACAGAATGATCAAAAAAAGCAATGGTCGGCAAAAAAAAAAAAATTTGCTCCCTCTTAAAATTCGGGGTGATTCTTACAGTTTTGACATTGCTGAATCCGAATACATCAGTCAAATTGACCCAACACACAGCAATGTTATGGAGAAGGGATTAAATTTAAAAATTACGCTTGTAATTACAAAGTAATATATTAGTTTTTAATTACAATATACAGTGTCAAATAAAAACACTGTCTCTCTATAATCGGTATCCTAATTAGAAAAATATCATTAAACACTGACTTGGTCTTCCTTTGCCTCTTATTTTCGCCGGTTGGTGTCTCCCTTACAAAACCCCAGCAGTACTCAGCCAACATATTTGGACTCCTTTTCCACTGTACATCTTTGCAATTTGGGAAATATCCCGGTGGAATCTTTTACCATGTTCCTCATAGCCGGCTCCCATGTTTTCATGAAAAAATCCAAATAGAAATGCAGACAAAGAAGTTTCAATGACCTGCCACACCCCACAGCACTGTACGATAAAATTAGCTGCTGCAAAATTTCGTTGTAATTATCCTCTTTTTCAATGCCTGTAAAGTTGCTGCAAATGTTTTCAAATTCCTTCTAGGCTCTTCATTCTGTAGAATTTAATTTCGTAATAAAGCCTCGGTCTTCGAATATTTGTGTAATTTGTGTACAAAGAATATTCTTCCTTTCAACTTGGCCTCACTTATTTCGGGAAATTTTTACCTGAGATAGGTAAACCCTTCGCTTTCTTTATCCACCGCTTTCACAGTTATTTTTTTTTATCAAAGCCAGCTTGATGTTTGATGGAGGCAAATAGATTTTTTACTTATTCCCTAAACCAAGATGTGCCACATTCAACTAACCTGGAGCTGTTTCTGAAAGGAGTGACCACTTTTTTAATTCTGTAGTGGCAGTCCCCCGCTCGACTCTCCCTTCCGCATTAAAAGGAGTAGAATTTAGTGTATCCGCCTTTCAGCACAGTCAGCATTGCTACAGCTGTTAGGTCAGCACGTGTATTCCACAGGTTTTCTTCATAGCATACTGTTAGCAGTAAAACCTGAAGGTTCTCGTACTTTTCTTTCATGTGAGCTGCATGAACTAGTGGGATAGAAGGGAACTTATTTCCATTGTGCAGGAACACTGACTTGGAACTGACCTTAGTTGAATCAATGAAAAGCGTCCAAAGCACAGAGGCGTGTTAAAGTTCTAATTCTTCCATTAATCTTTGATGTCATTCCAGTACACTATAACATCATCCATTGAGTAATACGTTTCTATATCTGACTGCCTCTTCCTAAAAAAGATACCATAGCACCTTTCTCAAGAAGATTCCACTGCTTATATCACGATCTAAGTAGGTAAGCCTATGTTTTTGTCGCTTTGAAAAAATTTCGCGGTGTTTAGCCTACCTTAGTTTTCAGTGTCAAAATTATCACTCTGCCAATTGAAGAGACACTAAGTAGCTGGAAGGAAGCCTTTTCATTTTGACCTGTAGTTCCAGACAATATTCTTCTAGGGATTTAAATAACTTAAATAAGTAAAAATAAACGAACAGCATAAAAAACTTCGGCCCAGCACCTGTTTTTGGTTTATGATCATTCATCTGAGGTATCAATTGGTGTCACGCAAAGGGAGGGCGGTATAAACAATTTAGTCACACATTAAAGTCCCAATGAAAATATATTACAATTATTTCAGTGAGGAAATTGATGCCGACCAGTGTAAACGTAAGATTGACAAAATAATTTTACGAAAACGAAAACCTATACGGAAATGCAGCATCCGGAAGACGCTATGTCACTCTGAAAGATGGCCACAAGCAGCAAATATCGATGACTGACACTCTAACGGCGAATCGGCCGCTCCCGAACTACATTCATAGTTGGCGGTAATTCCAAGAACTCTGTTGAACAGCGGTCATAGGTTCAGTGCAATGCGGCTCAAGCTCAAATAATGTTTAAGTACCAAACAAAATACGCTCTCAGCACCCATTTCATGGAAAGTAAAATAAATCCTGTCTGAAATGGAACGCAACCTCAGTTTCTTCTGCTTGTGTGTGATCAGTCACAAGATTTGCGTCATATCTTTGAGGCTCAGAAAATCCGTACCATATATTTATCCTTCGGCATATATTCAGTCCATTTCATCACAAAGAAACAAATTCTTTAGAAATCTGTAATTACAGTACTGTTCAACCCCGTTTAATTCAAGTTACGTGATTAATTTCCAGTTTGCATTGAAATTAATAATCAATTTATATACCTTACTTAGTTTTCAGTAATGCCTGGAAGGAGAACTTATTCCGAGACACGTGAAGTAATAACAAATTTACAAGAAATTTGTCTCTGTAATTAATTAACTAACCACCACGCCATTTGGCGAAGACATTCCTTTGTGTTTTTCTCAAAATAATAACAAGCACAATTTCAGTCAAAACATCTTTTATATTGAACAATATGTATATTCATAGAATGCAGCAGGTATCGAAAGATTTAGCATTAAGTGTCCAAAACAATTGATATTTTATAAGGCAAGAATTGTTTGTACAATAAAATGTAATTATGTTGACAAAATTACCTTCATTAATTAGACGTAGAGATGTATTGAGACATGTGGATGCAGAGCACGGTTCCTAGGCTCGATACTACATAAATGTTAGCAGACAACTTCGCACCTTGCCTGTTTTGCCCTTGGTACCCACTGTATAGGTGGGCCACAGTGCGCTTCTGCACGCTTTGGAGAAGAGATTAATCTTTGCCACTACCGGAAATTGAACCATGACATTGATCTTACCTGCGTAGCCAAAGCACTACACTGATTGAACAATCGTGTCTTCACTGAAGCAGTAATTTGTTGTCCTTTCTGAAGTACGAAAGTCCCTCTCAAGGATATAGATGTCGCCCAGATGGGCAAACAATTTCTGTCTTTTCTTTAACCCGAAGAGGCGTAAGAACACGCCATATAGATCCAGTCCACATCGCAGATCATAATTCTTGAAAATTCAAGTTAACATGCCACAGCCATTCCTGTCCGGAACTTTGTTCCTTCTTTCAAGGATTTCTAACAAATCTTCTTATGCTTTTCTCCGATTCGTCATATGCGCTTCACGGCCCGCACATTCATCTTACTGTACTCCTTCACGGCATCAACAAAATACTCTTAATTCGGTGACATCTTTTTGCTCGCCCTGATGCAGAAGTGTCGGGCCCTCTTCGCTTTCAGACGGAAAGACCCGTAAGGTAAATTTAGCTTGAAGCTCTATAGATAACTCAGGGTAGCTAGTAAAGGGAAACAAAATACAAAGTTCTTCAACGTGTAATTTTCTCCAGTGTACTGCCACTTTCCCCCTCTCATTTCGAAAGCTTTCCTGAGCACATTTTTCTCGAAAAATCAGTGCGTAATTTTATTAACAAAATTGCAAATGATGTGTCAGGCGAAGAGGTAAACAAAATCGACCACGGCCTTATTTACCAAACTCTCTACATCATGTGGTTTCACGGTATCGCTTGTATGTAATATTGTATTCCACACATACTGACGTCTATTGTTGTGCAGTTTTATACAAGGACAGCATGAGTTTTTCTCATTATGTTTTTGTGAGGAATTACTCCACAAAACAAGAATGGAGGTGGCAGAACACCACGGGAAAGTTAATTATTGTTATACATGAGTTAGACTTGACCGTTTGAAGATTTAACTTTATATAAATACTATTTAAAATTTGAGCTCAAAGCTACCAGAAGTCGCAATTTGTTTAAACCAGTTTGTTATATCTACCAAGGGACTAATCGCTGTTTGTCCTGGGAATTACACGAAATTCACAGATTCAATGTGTTGGCAAAGTATAGAGTATTAACGGGAATATTCCGAGGAAGTTGCGCAGTTAGTATATAGAAGGACATCACAACATTGTGAGCCCCGTATTGAAGAAGGAAGATTTCAATTCGAAAAAGTTCTGAAAATTGGGTAAGTAGTCAAGGAATTGCCGACGTATTGTATCGTACATTTTACTAACCGTTTTACTGACTTTCGGTTATATCTATATATTGTCTTTAATATTAAATCAGTGCATATAAATGCCGCATAGAGTAATAACTGAGCTTTAAACCATAAAAAAGTCGTAGATATTCTGAATAGAAATTAAAAGTTTGATTCTTACCTCACAAAAATAAAGGTACACTCCTGTAATGAATTTAAGCCAGGTAACGACATTTAGAAAAGCTGTCATTATTTCTTGTGAGAACAAATTAAATGAACAAGCAATTTTTCTGGGTGAAATGTCGAGTATTTAACGTCGCAAACAGTGGTATATATGATTACCTTTACCCATTTAAGGGTTCAAAGTGTTAAATGCTTTCACATTTTAAATTTTACTTTCATTGGAGTTAAATCGTACTGTTTACACAGCCGACCAATAAATTATCAGATTTATTATAAAGTAAGATTATTTCAATTTTTTACGATTCAAGTGTTGTGTAGTACACGTAGTGGCTATGCTAAACCAATTAACCCTTTAAATACCGCTTTAAATCCCATCTACCATTTGCTGATATTATTAGGAGCTCACCCTATTCTCCACACTAGCAGGATAAGGGTTAATATGCGTGATGCCCACGAAAGAAAGTAGTTGCTTTGTAAAATAAAGGTAAGCTGAATGACTTCTAAGGAAAGAATTTGGAAGTCTGTATGAATTAGACAAACTAAAAAGAAAACCAAAAAGCATCATAAAAATGAAATAACTTCTCTTGTACACTGTGTAGACTACACTGTTTCTAGAAAATTCTCGAAACGTCTGGAGGCTTCCCTAGAAAGAATCCACTTCATATCTCATGGCGTTAGTAAAAAACAAGTTTATTCTTGTAATAAGTTTAACAACAATTAATTAAAGGTGTATAACTCAAGTCTGCGATTATTAATAATCAGTCCAAAATATACACAGATTTATGACTACGTGTATATTTGAAGATGCTGTGTGATAACTATTGCTCAGATATTTAATTAAACATTTGTAGTTATAATAGTTAAAATTAAGCCAAGCTTAAACATAATACATTACATGGCGATTAATAAAAATATACACATATTAATATATACAATTAAAATATAGACTCTGTAGACAATATTCTTAAATGAACTGCAAGCTTAATTCCCGGATATGCAACAAGTGAAAATAAGGCAAAGCTGCCTGAAGGGAGAGACATATCAACTAGTGCTCAAATATGTGGACTGGAAGTTAAACTCAACTCCTATGGAACCAAATTTGTTCAGTAGGTGAAAGAACGTTGTCAGTGATACTTAAAATGTGCGCAGGTTAAATTTGCCATTTGACAGTGTATGAGTGAATATTCATAATGCGTTTAAATTTAATTTATCCAAACAAACTACTGAATATAGGCAATTTTATTAAGAGTCAGTATTTACTGAGGTTTTGGTGTTCATGTCATAGTCATACATGATAAATAAAGAAGTCGTGGTAAACTAAAGCCAGGGATACATTAATATTAGGTTAATATATATTCTTATATTTAAATATACTTCAGAAGTGATTATTCTTAAAATATATTCAGCAATATAAGACGCTGAAAAAGAAAATCTCGAAGTACGTTAGAGCTATTGACATTTGTCTGTACAGTACGTAGAACAGTAAAAAAAGAGGCAATGTACGTATAATGTGACGTCATGGGGTGTTCGCTCAAATTTTATACCTCCACGGCTAACCTAAGAGCGTGATATCATTTAACGTGAAGAGAGCACTTGTGTGGCTATTTCATGTCGCCGGCAACAATAACAGGTACTTAGGTCTTCATGTAAAGTTGCCGACATATTGCCCGATATTAGCCACCCAGTCTGAACTTTCCCGATAGATTTTCATAAAGTCCTCTATATCGAATTTCATGTTAATCCGTCTAGTGGAAGCCGCGCTGATACATGCGGGAAGACGGACCGACGGACAGACGAACACACATGTTTGAAATAATAGGCGTTTTCGTGATTATGAAAATACACTCGCTACCAAAAAAATATTTATTACTAAAACTGAAGGCTTATAAATGTCAAATACAGCAATATGAGATAATTTGTGTTCATTTTTTATTGTATATTGCAAGTTACAATCTACTCAACATAGACAGAGTAATTAGTAAAGTTTAAGTAAGAAAAGTTCGTAAGGCACGCACCATCCGTCGATGGTGCCTGCCTGCCTGCTTTGGTCTGTCTTCCGGCCATAACGGTTTGAGTCGTCTGTCGACTGAGGGGTTGAAGAGGGTTCTAATCAGTTGATTACTGTGCACAGTGCTGCGATTTTTGTATTTGTTGGTGTCGATTCTAATCACTTCCGTTACGTACGGGATTTCGAAGTCGTTGTGCAAGGTTTGGTTGGAGACGTACCGGGGGGCACTACTGATCATTCTGAGCATTTTTGATTGGAATGTTTGGAGAATCTTGGTGTTGGATGGCTTGCTGCATCCCCATAGCTCTATCCCG
>Ga0123355_10004651_pt1 | contig 19968 bp, 9 predicted proteins | sample TergutEmb28metaG_3_FD_89872 | JGI IMG/M metagenome (GOLD analysis project Ga0123355, IMG submission 89872) | Embiratermes neotenicus P1 segment gut microbial communities from Petit-Saut dam, French Guiana - Emb289 P1 | ecosystem: Host-associated > Arthropoda: Insects > Digestive system > Gut ...
GGAGGCCTAGGTCCCATATGGACTTTTGAGCCAAAAAAAAAACAAAAGAATTCGGTCAAATATAGCCCCCCCCCCCAAAAAAAAAAAAAATTACAGGAAATTCAGAAGTGTGCAAGTGTTGAACAAAAGTATGCACAAGAAGAATAATTACTGCTAAATGAAATACAGGTCTCGAATAGATCTACAATTCATTTGTGACACGCTACGGCGTGTTGAAAAATTAACATAAACGAAATACAGTTTCAGGTTACCCTGATATCCGCAGCACCCTTGATTAATTTTGCAACAGTTTTTATCTGCAAAAAAAAATATGAATCATCAGATGGTTAGAAACAAGAGGATCGACTCACTCCAGACAAACTGGATAGCTGGTTGGGCCACTCACCTGGAGTCAATGAGGCCACGAAAATCGTTCACATACAAATTCACACATCACAACATAACAGCCTGGAAGATTCTAGTGTCTTATATTAATAAAAAATAACATAACAGCAAAACATGAGAATATGGGACTTGAATAAGACAGATCTTATAAGCAGCAATTTGAAAGTAACACGCGTGGACACCTGGAAACGCCCACAACGCTGTGAAACTGTTAATGGCTATGACACGCGATAGTCAGCGCCACATCAGGCCAGACGTTGTGTCGGCCTTGTGAATTGCTCGCTAAACGAATCACTGGATCGTTCAAGCCAACAAAGTACGATGAATCAAGCTGAAGATTATCAATCATACGACACAGTCAATGAATCAAATGAATCTCTGAAACGCTCTTTTGAATACGTCGTCTACGTGAACCGTGTTAATCGATTCAGTAAAATTAATCGTTTACACGCCCCTACGATGTTGTCAGGCAATGGACCGTGAATGAACATGAAAAACTCACAGCCGATGGTCACAGAGTCACTTTATTTTCGGACGTTACATGCAGCAGCGACAACAAAACGTCGTCAGGCGGATGAGGTACACAAATTAGCCATGTTGTTACTGCTAGTTGCTGCAGTTTAACGGAACGTGGGGTTACAACGGATTGGAATCGGGAACGATGAATTTACAGCTGTAATGATCAACGAACTAGTTAAGTGCTACACTTGGAGCAAAGTTTCGTATGGGGGCTGACACTTGGGCACTTGGGGAAGACGATGGGATATACCTTGAAAATTACGAAATGTGCTGCTGAAGAAAGGAGGAGCTCGTCTGGACCGATAGTAACAAAAGTGACGAAGTATTACACAGAGTCAAAGGGGAACGGGGCATCCTACATACAAAAAAAAGGGACGGCCAAATTCATTGGTCACATCTCACGCAGAAACAGCCTTCTAAAATGTGTTACTGAAGGAAAGATAGAAAGGACGGGAAGACGAGGAAGGAAACGTAAGCAGCTTTTCCATGACCCCACGGAAAAGAGCAGAGACACTGGAAATTGAAAGAGGAAGCATTTGATTGCACTGTCTGGAGACCTCGTTTTAGAAGAGGCTAAGAAGCTGTCGCAAGACGCACTACGAGATGACCAGTCCACCATACGGTTGTTGCGTTGTTACATTATTCTGTTTTCAGAAAACAACAGAAATATGGAGCAAGCAGTCACATGCAGACGTCCGGAACGCGACGCAACTACACAATCAGATGACGAACTGAATGTGGTTACAGTCGCATTACTAAAACAGTGCTGTAGCCAGCACTCTGCCGCACCTAATTACACGGCAGAGACCTGAACTACTGTCTTTGTACATACCAAACATCATTTGGAACCGGGACAACGTTGTTGGCATAGTGACTCCACTGCGAGATGAGGGCCGTTCACACCGGCTCTGGGGCCCACCGAACCTCCTAGTCAACACATACCGAAGGCTTTCTCGCGGGAACAAAGCGGCCAGTAAATAACGATGGCCACTTTCCTTCATCTAGTGCCGAGGTTAAGGATAATTGGAGCTAAACCTCCACTCGAACATGTGCTTTCATGACATACACGTGTACAACTTTACTTTAATAGTTCGGTATAACCCGTTTCCTCTTGTCCCGTTCTGACGGACCACATACGGGCAATGCTGAGAGTATGGCTACGTCCCTTCGTGGTTTAATGCATAAAGCGATCTATTCATTATCTGGGTCTGCAATAGGCGGCACGCCAGGTCGTATTTTGCGGCTCGCGACCACGTTTCTGAATTTTGTGTGTGTGTGTGTATATATATGTGTATATATATATATATATATATATATATACACACACACACATACACTATAAAAGTTTCACAGTAATTTGGGCAGTGAGGTATACCACTAAATATTTTTCCACATGCGGCCCTCGAACCAGCCCACAATAACGGGTTTGGCCCTCATGATCCACCAGCTGTATCACCATGTCGCACCACTTTGGTAAATAACGAACAGTCTCTGCTGCATGATGCAAATCCGTTCTGTAGCAATTTCAATACTGCAGGAAGTACAACCTACGTATTTTAAGACGCCTGTAATAATTTCGCGTTTGGTTCTTCCAGTGTCCTTCAGCGGTGGACGAGAAATTTACTTCGCCTCGTATGTACCATGTATGTATGTTTTTGTATGTGTCGGTCTGACGAAGGCATATAAATACCGAAACATGTTACCATACTGATTCATATTGGAAGACACTACTCTGTATCATGGAACCCTGCAAAATGCCACGACTGGCACACGCGAAAAATACTAGGCAGCCCTCCTGCATGCCTAGATCTATCGAACGTGCACCTCACTTCTGTTTTCCTGGCAACCATAGTAGTTGTAACCACCTACTGTCGCCTTCAACCCTAACATAGTACAGTAACAGCGGATCCTCTTCAACCCCCACAACACCAACCACTCCACAAACGTATTATGGACTGCGGAACGGTACATGCGACGAGTCCCTTTGTGTCCTTCCCCTAATTCTGATTCTGATATCTGCACACGTTACAATTCTAATCGAGCCACGTGATATCTCATTTGTTAACTCCCTGATTATGAAACATTACACAAACAACCCTCTGAAGTGTAACGAGTGGCAATACAGACAGAATGATTAGTCAAGGAGAAGTGAGAGTGGCCAGACTCACTCGCATGTACAGAAACCTCAAAACAGTGTGAAATGTTAATTTCTCACAGCGGTGACGGTTTATTCTTGGTCTGCCCGGCCCTGTAGATGGGGGCATCAGGCTTTCTCCGACACCTGGGCAACTAATTACCAGTCAGGTGCTAACTATCCGACCAAACACAACCTGTAGATCTAGTACAATAGTCTTTTATTATACACTACAACAACCAGTTATTCTAAACTGCAGTTTGGGTATAGAGCGAAAAAAAAATAGTAACGTCATTGTTTGTCGGCTATTTTAAACGTGACACAATTTTTAATGAAATCGCGAAAATTCGTTGTTCAGTGGGTACTTCGTACTCGGGAGGTCCCCGATTCAGATCTTGATCCGGAAATCGGTTGTAGGTTCTCCGTGATTTTCTTCAGTCCCTCCACACAATGTCGTGATATATTTCCAATCATGTCACGATCGCTTCTCCCGACATCCTTTCCTATCTATTATGCACCAATGACTCCACTGTTCGAATCTACACTAATGCAAGTGCCAGAAAATAAACCACGAACACGATGCGTCGTAAAATTCAACGCCCTCTGACGTTTACTTAGACTGAAGCACGTGGGCAAAGCGTCACTCAGCACTGGAGCGGTGTTTTAACTGATCACTGGGGCAATAGCTGTAACGCACACGCAGACTGGCGGTCATCACATTTCAACTCAATAATTTCGCCAATCACGGTACCATACGTAACGGAAATGAAGTGCGATCGAACTCGGTCATGAGATCGTGAAAGGGACTGAATAATCTGTGTCGTCATAAACGAGTGTCGTTCTAACCAAGGAGTACGATATTACCATAAATGTGCAGGAAAACATTCCAAGACACACTTAGTTTTTTTACGCTGTAATTTACTGTGATTTACTAGTCCGCTGTTAAGTGCAAGGGTCAAAACGCGATGGAAACTTTACCACAATGTGAAGAACCATTAATGTTGGCACTGGTCAGGTAGAATGGGCAAAGGAGAAGGGTTGGGCTCTCAAAAACCTCCGGTTCGTCGTAAATTCTGTGATAACGGATGAGTGGAAATTATGTTATATACGATGTACGTGCCCTTAAGTATGTCGTATTAAGCATGGCAAAAAAAAATCCCGTCTCTGAAGACAAAAACGTACCTCAGACCATTTGACGCTCTAAACGAGGTGTTGCACAAACCAGTGTCGTTACAAAGGAGGTTCGAATGTAATTTCGAACATAAAAATAGAAGCTGTGATCTTCGTAACATACTCGAAACTGGAAATGGCGAACTTTAAATCTGCTCGGGCACGAATACTGAGATTTCAGGCTTTCGCCGCAGTGTAGATGAGGTCTTCGCTCTTCTGGGTTGTTACACACACTTGCATTGCTTGACCCTTAAATATGTGACCGAGAGGCTATCGGAAACGTCGGTAAACTACCAACAGGCAATGCATAACGGCTAAGAACAGCGAAGACCTCATGAATACAGAGCTTTAGATCAACAATGCAGAAACTACTGGGCACCACCGCGAACATTTTGGGCGAAAAGAGAACGGAAATTTGCTATCGGTGTAGCTTTTCCTGTTTCCTGCCTTTTTACTGCGTTACGCCGCCAACTAACCGAAGCGTCGTTATAAAGCATGTTTTCATTCAAGAATCTAAATTTAAAGTGCTATATTTATATGAACATGTGTTCCACACACCACCAATCCTTCAACATAAACAATCACTGGGTACGCAACCTGTCCCATACCATGTATCTAGTATGCTGGAAATCCTACAGTTGTCGATTTCCGTGGCTGGATTACCATCAAACAGGGGCGTGGTCGGTTAAGATACACACAGCAGACAGATTATGAGAACAAGTTGAACAGCAGGTCAAGACACATCTGGTGGGAAGTTATATAATGCCTATCCTCAGCACAACACAGAGACTTCATGTCCGGATAATAAAATATGTTAACTCAACAGCCTGATGTAATCTACTAAACCAGCCGACAACAACAACAACGACAAAAAAAGGCATTCCACAACGTTTGTACTGAATGAATAATAAACACGTGGCAATAAGCTTCAGAAAACGTTACAGTGTGCCTTAATTTACTTGCGTGCAGGTTTCCTGTGACAACATTTCAAAGCAATAAAAACAACAGACTTACTGACGGAGCTATATAACATTACAAAACTAATAAAGGCTGTTAACTCCACAGCCCAGAAACCAAACCGATTTTACTCGCACACAATAACTGCCTTCACTAATTAGCAAAAGATGGTATGTACAGAGTTTTATTTCTGTACAAAGAGCTTTGTGACTCGATTCAGTAAATGGCGACAGTTCGTATTAGAAGCTACAAACGTAAAACACGAATGGGAGCGTCGGCTTGCTTTGACTTTGCTCCAACCGCTACAACGCTATAAAAAGGACTCCTTCGCTATTTTGCGTAGCTCATTAGTTTCAGTGGTAATTCACTGCAGATAGGAATCTAATGTTGTGAAGTTGCCATGCTACATGCAACACTGTGTGGTCAGAAATGTTCCTTACATTTACAGCGGTGGCCAGAGCAACTGAAGCTCGGGATGATTTTGCCCGTTGTAGTGAGATCTGCGCCGACTAAATGCCAGGTACAAACTAAGGCAGCTAGAAACAATAATGAACAGAACTTAAAATAACCACTTGTACCTTGATACAAAAACTTGACAGATATGGGATCCCATGAAGCCTACATATGACCTATAACATAAAATGTAAACGATATGGGATCGCATACAGTGCGCAATCACTGAATGTACCAAAACTATTTTCCGTTTTTGGCATGATGACGGCTCGTTGTAGCTGAAACGTGTTGCCGAGATTTTAACTTTTAGAAGTTGCCGATTAATATATGTTGTGTTATTGACGTAATTGTTAACAGATAAAGGGCTGCAACAGGGCAGAAAACAATAGTGTCCTTTATCATCTACACAGGCCTATATATGAACGATACTGCATGGCAATGGCAAAATAAATTAAGCAATAATTTTCGAATAAGTTGGAATAAACCAGATAACATTTTCGCCGACGATCAGGCAATAACTGCTAAAACAGAAGACAACCTCGAGCGGGAACCACGCATATATAAAATTATTTTGTAAAAACACAGCTTTAAATTGCCTACTGTTTAAAAAAGTCATGGGGTAGTGAAACGCAACCAGGAAGACTGTGGGGAACGAGTCTCAGCGGTATAACTGTCCCACCACCCGCAGAGGAAATGCTGCAGAATATGCCTATCCAGAGGCTAAAAAGTGGCAAACCTACCAGTGGAGTACCTAGTAACCCGCTCTAGGGAATTAAATATTGCTTTCAATCTTCAATGTTAAGCCAACAGGACGGCAAACTTGACGACGAACTAAAGTAAGAAAACGGTTAAGCGACAATGGAAGTGAAGCAAGCATATTAGAGCTACAACAGTTACTGGCAACAAAGTAACGGAACGAATAAAAGAATTTACCCACCTGGTGTGTGCTACAACGATTAACGTGAAACATAAACGTTTCATTTCGTATAAAACACGACGGTCGGCTGGAAAATAAATATAATTGGTGTATAATTTCTTAACTATAGAGCCCTGGGAAAGTCCGCACACAGCCTGATCCGGCACCAAGTGATTATCATCTGCTTCCCGAGCCGAAGCAAAACTTTTAAGGGCCACAATTTAAAGATAAAGGCGAAGTGGAAACAGTTGTGAAACGATAGATGATAACATATGACACGAACTTGTATCAAGAGGGCAAAGAAAAGTTCGCCCCGCGATATGATAACTGCCTCATTTGTGGCGGAGACTGTGTGTAAGAACAGTGTGATAGCAGTACAATTAAATCTGACTTATTATTAGAGCTGAAAGTAAAAAAAATATATACGCGTTATGAACTATTTTCTGACCGACCATCGTATAACAAACTTTTCACTTTGTAAAAAATGTATATAATATATTTTGTAGCGGTGTATCGTGCGTGAGGAGCACAAATCCCAAGTGCCAGGTCGCCTTGGCGACTGAATTTTGTACGGTGACGCCTAATATTTGTGGGTCTTCTGCATGGAACTTGTTGTGTGGCGCCAATTTTGCAATAGCTCACAAGATTTTTTTTTATTTGTGCGCAGATGCATTATATTGTGTGTGTGTGTGTGTGTGTGTGTGTGTGTGTGTGTGTGTGTGTGTATTCCTGTACCATACAGTATTCACACCATTCCATTAATCAGGAACACGTTTCGACAATTCTGGGCTGTTTCACATGATACGTATACGCGAAGCAGGTAGTAATTTACATTACAGTATATTATCTCCAGCATTCTGGCACAGGACAGGAACATCACGTTGGACATCGTTCGTAAGCGATTCTGAACTATTGTACTAATGAAATTCCCGCTGAAAATTCAGCCAAACACCTGACAGTTTCTTCGTCAAGTGCCTGACTGAATACTGAAGGCGGATGGTAGCTTCCACGGCTTTACCTATCTGCATGCGAAGCGACAAAAAGGCCCGTTCCCCCACCTTTGGCCCCACCGGCCTTCAGATTCAGCAGAGCAGCAGTTACGATTTCGACAGGTTAACACTTCCAACGACCCACTCTCATACATTATAGATACGGAGGCACAATGATTTACTGAATATGCAGGCTGTGAACTTGGGACAGAGTTTTGGAAAGACGGCTTGATACAACAAGCACAGCGCTGATAGTACGACACTTGGAAGATTAAAAACAGTTGTGCAAGAAATTTTCAATCCAATGCTCCCCACGTTAGGACAGAGCATTGCTTTTTGGAAGGTTCGCCGGGCTTCGCCTGTTTGTTCTTCTGGCAGGAGCAACGTGTAGAGTAACAGGCACCGACGGAATGATTCTGACATTGTAATACAATAAGTACTCGGAGAAAACCCTGTCCCAGTCCCACTGTCCACCACAAAATCTCATGGGGGCTGGCCTGGGATCGAACCCAGACCTAAGCGGTGAATTAAAGATTATATGAATTTAATGATTCACTTCGTACCACCCAGTAACACACTGTACAGAGAAATGATGTTCTAAGATCCATACAAAACACATATATATGTTGTATGGACACAACGTCGAGTTTTCTAATGTTAAACCTGGTGGTATATAGAGTAACCACCAGAAGGGGGTTATGCTATACCTCTTTTCGGCCACCAACTGAAAACACCAGTCAACTTGCTGTCAGCTTCTGCCCATACCGTAACACTGTCTTAATAGTCCATGTGTAAACAGAGACATTAATACTTGGGGGTGTGGGGAGGAACTGAAGTTTCGCGTACAGAGACCACTTAAGGCAGTATCTCTGAGCCGGTGTGCAGCTAAGATTCGGACAAAATAAACGATTACAACAGGAAGTTCACAAACAGCCACATAAACTTTCGAAACTGATGTTTGTATCAAAATTCCGTCTTTCTACTTTACAATAATGTGTAAGGTCTTATACAACAAAACACAATGCATTCGGATTATAATAAATTTTAGTTCTCTCTTCTAATCCCAGTGAGGGCCCGGGGGGAGCGGGAAATATCCAAAGAAAGCGAATACCGAAAGGTTCACAACCAGTGCATAAAGGTGAAGCCCTGCATGTAACAACAATTCCATTCCTGTAGACAATAACCATGCAAAAGTTAAAATTAAAACTAAAACCAAACGTTCCAATGAAATCACTACAGATGAAAAACCAAACCAAATATTGCTGATGCAGTACGTCATATGAATTGAAATTTAGTGACTTGACATTATAGCCTTTGTTTTCAACCCCAATTTAATTATAACTGTACATTTGTTATTGCCTAATTAATAATGCAGAACTAACAGTACACATGGCCCACGCCTTAACAGATCCATTAAAGGTACCTCATAATTCATTAAATTTTCAAGCTATGCATCAGTTAATCGGAGGTAATTTTGTATTTGCGTAGCATACAAAACACGACATTACTGCTGCAACGTGCTGCAAGTCAATGAAATGGCGGGACAAACATCAAAACGCCAGTACACCAATGTGCACACGGTGTGGACAGTACTGTACAGGAATACACCCATTTATTAAAGACATTTCCCAGTGTAATACTGCAAATCCTGAGGGTTGTTTGACACTGCATCGTCCTAATAAAATAATGTGAAATGAAAACTTGACGCAATAAGGTCATTCTATTGATTTTATTGATGTACGTAGTATTCTTAGCTCGACGTGTTTCGTGTACATACGCCCATCATCAGGAGCATTAGATGTTAAGTTGCAGCATATGGTTTCCTGCACCGAGTTTTTGGATGGGTGGTGGTCTTGAGAACCGCTGCGTAGGTCATGTGTACGGTGCGGATGGTGCCGTGAGTCGCACGGCACCATCCGCACCGTACACACGACCCACGCAGCGGCTCTCAAGACCACCACCCATCCAAACTCGGTGCAGAAAACCATATGCTGCAACTTAACATCTAATGCTCCTGATGATGGGCGTATGTACCCGAAACACGTCGAGCTAAGAATACATCAATAAAATCAATAGAATTTCCTTACTGCATCAAGGTGCCATTTCACATTATAACGCTGCAAATGTCTCCGAAAAGGTTGAAGTCTCGTGAATAAGAAGATACATTAAATTAATGATTCTCCTAGCGGTATAAGCGCCACGACGTAATGTAGTCTGTTCTCTACGTTACAACTGTCGTATAAACACACGCAGTTTCCAACAGGAGAAAGGGCTGACAAGTCAGGCGAATGATGAGACAGTCAAGTGCTTTAACATCGGCAAACAGTTACATTCGAATGCATCTCATATCAGCAATGCGACTACACCTTTCTCCACTTGTCACGATAAATGGAAGATGTCAATACGGAATCCACTTAAATGTCACTGCCTCTAGCAGAATCGACAGACAAGCAACAGACAACATCCAACTGCCTGTGCATGATTTTTCACAAAGAATCGCCGACGTTAGCTCTATTGCATAACCGTAAATAAAACTAATTATGTGAGATGTGTCTATTACGTTACCATGCATCATTTGTGTCTCGTGCCCCCCACCCCCCACCAGCAATGAGTAATAAGACTATGGGCTACAAAGTTGGGAGCACCCTCAACGACAATGCTGCATTTTGTCCTAGGTGCAACTGGATACAAATACAGAAGATACGTTCCATACAAATTATTGGCAGCGTGTCACAGTGTGTGTTTATAATGTTGAGTGACGAGCGCGAGAAACGAGGAGGGTCTTTATCCGATTAAGTCATTCCCGGCTACGGTACGCTGAACTAATCCTAAAATTGTTTCCACAGGTTTACAAGGTTTAATACTGGCGTACGTAAAAACATACAGGTTTACAGGAATCTGAACAAAGCGCGTAATCACTGCAGAGAGTGTGTATCTGAAGCTAATGTAATGTATATTATTCAAACAGAGTACACTATAAATTCCGTAAGAGTGTCTCCAACTTCTACGTCACAGTAAGCAGTGTTTGTCAGCCCTCGCTGATTCACAGACCGGTAACACAACAGAGACGTTCAGATGACCGGGCACCATATGTATCAACGCATAAAAACTAACGCTTTCTGCGACATTTAAAATCGAAAATATCACCAACTATACGCATTATATTAAAAAATAATGACCGTTCAGGAACGTGGCTTGGGGAGGGCAAGCGATGCTGCCGCCCCGGACGGCGGAGTCCAAGAGGCTGAAAATGGGCGGGAAAATAAACATTACAAATAAAAAATGTGATTTCCTGCAATCAATACGTTCCTATTTACCCAGCCGAATACAACGAAATTCACAAACTAATAACGATTTTTTTTAAGTTCAAAATTTCAGTTAGGGGTCTCTAGGTGAGTCACTCCCGTTGTGTTCATTTGCACAAGCATGGAATAAGTTTAAATAAGTCGAAACACAACTAGTATCATAGGTATTTTTATTTTATTATATTTATTATGTTTGCTTAAATATTAATAATTGTAAACGTGCCATCCATATTCCAGTTTTTAGTAATCATACTGGTTGTAAATCTTATAATTTTGCCAATTTCATATTAGCTATTCGAATATGAAAAATCACAACGAGATCTCCTTGAATTTTAGACCTATATAACTTATTTTATGACTTACGTTGTATAACTTCTTCAATTCTTACTTGTGACCTGATGATGACCCAAAACAGGGGCCGAAACATATCACCTTAAATAAATATAATAAAATAAAAATACCTATGATACTAGTTGTATTTCGACTTATTTAAACTTATTCCTTGCTTATTCAGTTAGGGGAGTAATCGCCATTCTGATTACTGGACCCGGGGCCCCCAAAAAACTAGCACTGGTACTGTTCACGGCCACATGAAATATTTCAATTTTCCAGTCAGAAACCTCCCACAGGTACGTGTAACGGAAAGCAGTAAACGTAAGTGACTTACCTAAGGAGAAGTTCTGTGCAAAACAAGAACTATTAAACACAAAGCATTTCGTCAGCCAACGGAAATAAATAAAAAAACCAAAGAAGCAGACAGTTGTAACACGGTAGTTACTGTGTGACAAATGGGCCTGCCGTCTGCTCCACAGAATAAGTTGGGCTGTTAATAACAGAATAATTATACAATATAACCTTATCGGCATTTGCGGGCCAGCATTAAATCACGCAGCGGGGCCACCAGTTAAACACTCATATACCGAAGCAGAACAACACGCTAAAACAATGCTTCAAAATGAAAACAGTCGCCACTATTTCACATTCTGTTTGAAAGCAGTGAATAACACGGCCTGTTATTCCTAATGCCAAGCATTATCGCGTTACAAATAGTTGGAATTTACAGCACTGGTATTTATAACTCTCTACGTTTTATTACACGTTACATTTTCCTACGCAAAGTCCCCTCACAGCCCACTCCAATACCGACTGTCATATTACATTTGACTGCCGCCTAGCCGGCCCGTTCATTTCGCGTTCTGTGCTTGGCGTCACATAAATGTCAAAACACCTCCTTGCTCTGGCAAACTCTAACATTGTGTGTACTTTACTCATCATCAATACTTTTAACATGCGCCCATAATGGGGGAGATGTTCATTTCGCTCAGCAATCGATGGTCCGCTGACGGATACAAGTTGGCAGCTTTATCTGCACTTGTCCTGCAGTACTAGCTCACGTTGTACTAAACACAACATGGCCCATTAATATTTCACAGCTAGCAAACTTCTTGGTTTATTCTTCCCTTTTATCTAAGACAAACAGGTTGTTCTAGGCTCACGCTTCTTTTGGGTCCCCTTTTGTAGCGTTTAATGATGTGACGGCCCAACTAATACTGATGTGGAAAAGAAGTTCTTGAATCGATAGCTGCACCTTTTACAAACTGGGGAAAGTCATGTTTGAAACCTTGCACTGCTGGAAGATGGAGACGTCTGACAACTTTCCAAGGGACTCGTAAATAAATTAAAATAAATATTCATTATGAATGTTCAGAACAGGTTATGACGTCTGTTTCATCTGAATACCACAAAAAAGACACTCACTGGTAACTATGTTGTAAAGACACATGTCTAGAATTGCTAGCAAAAATATCTGTACACTAGTACCTGTATTAGTTGTAAGCGGTAGCGCAGTTGGTTGAGGCACTGCACTACAAGCGCGGGTTCGATTCCTGATGGGTCACTGGAATTTTTCATTGACTAAAGCCTTCCGGCCGCACTATGACCCTCGAGTCGACTCAGCCTCTAACAGAAATGAGTAATGCAAAGGTAAATATATCCCATTACAGACCGCGACAAGGCTCTTGGCACTCCAGGAGGTTGAGACTCCTCGGCCGAAGAAGCTGTCGACCCTTCGCACCGGCCGCCTTAAGATTAAGTCAATGACCCCATCTGGAATCGAAAAAGCGACCTTCCGGCTTACAGCACAGTGCTCAACCACCCGCGCCATCGCGTACCCCAGGGGCATGTCCTAGAGGTATAGGCGGCCGGTTGGTAGAGCTAACAATCTTGCCGCCTTCATGTACCGATTGTCAAGAAGTTCTGGGAGCCTCAAACCCCTGCAGCCCTAAGAGCCTGTCCAGGCCTGTACGGGGATAGATTTACCTTTAATATTTGTGTTAACATATAAAATGTGAGGCAGACAGGGGCCGGTCATCGGAAAGCCAATCTGCTTAACCTGTCCGTGCTTCAGGAATGGCTAAAAACCACCGGTAGAACTCGGGTGTTAACAATGGGTTATAACAAGACATGAAAAATCCCATAACGCAACGCGTATTACATAATTAAACCCTCATTTCCTTCTAATAAATATTTACGTGCTTCTTCACTGTGCTGTTAATTCACTCAAAGTCGAAGGATGGCATCATCAGAAAATGCACTGATCAAAGCCATTCCAAGTGGCAGCGCAAGGTCATCTACAATTTAGCGACAGCTTACTTGGTTTATCCCAAAATGGCATGACGATAACATGAGCAAGGGCCTTTCTCATAAACCCGAACAAGAAACTACCCGCCGGTATGGAAGGTACTGGCTCACTACGAGCCGCTTACGGACTTTTTTCTGCGTGAAAGCACAGCAGTCCCCGATAAATACAGAGGTGCTGATAAGTCCTTAGCCCGACCAGGAAGGAAACAAGCTAATGTTTCTGTCAGAATGGCGTGAATTTCCTTCGGCGCCCTGCCTTGCAAAAAAAAAACATGACAACAACTCGCGTCTCGATGTTGTTAAAATCGCGCGTGTCACTGACATGCCTCCGAGCTCGTTTCCTTCCTGGTCGGGCTAAGGACTTACCAGCACCCCGGTACTTTTGTTTCATCAGTACCATGGTCAGAGAACGACAACCGCCGTTGTAAGCCGCCACATCAGTGCTTCATAATACTTCTCCAAGAAGCAAAATTAAAACCTTGCCAATATCTCCAACAGTCAGATCTCACACCAAATTGAACTTACACATTACACAAGGTTGCCTTCATACTTCCGTATTTTATAACGGCTTAGTCTGACGACGGCTTTAATGACACGACAAACATGTAAATAGTACTATAAACACAAGGAATTCGTTTGTTAAAGAGGGTTGTGTCGACGGAGTGAAAGTGCTGCTGGTTTCAACTCTGGAAGTTGTAACATAACGAAGGGGAGAATAAACGAACGAACGGGGCTTTATGGAATAGAAACTCAGCATGAATGCGAAAATACTGCTTACTGCTATCTGAAACAGTCTCCGTACTTCGCGAATTTTAACAAATTTAATTTTAATTGCAGCAATTTTTAACTTGAAATTAAATAATGAAACTGCTCGTTAAATAACTTCATTTCACGGCACACGCGTAGTATTTGATAAACACACGCAGGTTAAATAAAATCCCCGCGGGATAGAACTAATCCCGTCAGTGTCGACCCCTGTAACAGCGACGCTCTGCAGTGTCGGCATTTGCAAAAGCAGCTCTCTGCAGTACCGACACCTACAACAGCAACTCCCCACAACAGCAACTCTACAGTGTCGACCCCTACATTAGTAACTCTGTGCAGTGTCCACCCCTACATTAGTAACTATATGCAGTGTCGATCCCCACATTAGTAACTCTTTGCAGTGTCGACCCCTACATTAGTAACTCTTTGTAGTGTCGACCCCTACATTAGTAAATCTTTGCAGTGTTGACCCCTACATTAGTAACTCTTTGCAGTGTCGACCCCCTACATTAGTAACTCTATGCAGTGTCGACCCCAACATTAGTAACTATATGCAGTGTCGACCCCTACATTAATAACTCTATGAAGTGTCGAACCCTACATTAATAACTATACGCAGTGTCTAACCCTACATTAGTAACTATACGCAGTGTCGACCCCTACATTAGTAACTCTTTGCAGTGTCGACCCCTAAATTAGTAACTCTTTGTAGTGTCGACCCCTACATTAGTAACTCTTTGCAGTGTCGACCCCTACATTAGTAACTCTTTGCAGTGTCGACCCCTACATTAGTAACTATATGCAGTGTCGACCCCTACATTAGTAACTCTTTGCAGTGTCGACCCCTACATTAGTAACTCTTTGCAGTGTCGACCCCTACATTAGTAACTCTTTGCAGTGTCGACCCCTACCACAGCAACTGTATAGTGTGGAATACCCATGCTACGCTGCAACGTTAAATATAAATTTATAACTTCATTTTAAAACCTGGAAAACCGTGGTCACATAAAGGTGCAAACCATGATTTCATACCTAAAATGAAATGGGTGATGGGCAAAACGAACTTGATAAATTGTACGTGCAATTGTTTAATTTGTATGGAATGATAAAATCGATAACCAGTGTCAGGAAGTGCTGTTTCTTCCATTTGAAATAAGATGTCCATTTCAGTAACGATTCGAGTTTCAAGTTTGGTACTCCAGCTTTAAATTAATGTGGTGACAAGGCTACTAAAGAAGAGATGGCTGCGTTAACACTTAAATACTACTGAGCGATATCAATGCCACATTACGTACTGCACACCGAGTCAACTGGAGGGCCGACTTGCATAGCAGAAATGAAAAGTCTCAATAACAGACCTCAGCCCCGATTCTTGCTGTCGACACGGTTTATGCAGCTCGTACTTGTCTTCTCCTGGATGCGATTTTCTCAAAACTAAGAAAACATGCAAGACTAACCAAATCACAGAGTATGAATGCCTAATGAGCATCACATTTTGCATGCGCGGCGAAGACATCACAGAAAAGTGTAATTTAAGCCCCTTAAAGGGAGGGTAATATTAAAATAGTTCTTAGATAACTGGAGTGTGAGGACGTGGGCTGAATTTAACTGGCTCAGGGAAGAATCCATTGGCGACTTACTGTGATCACAATAAAGAACATTAAGGTTCTGGCACGAAACAGTATTCAGTGAACTGCCGTGTCTGTAGCATGCCGCTACATAAACAACGAAAAAAAAAAACTGACGCCCATTACAAAGCATACAACTGTATAGAAAGAAAAATATTATGTACGCAGCTTAATACGCATAAAGAGTTTCTAAAGTTTACCAGGAAGACATAAAATTGGCTTTCAAGAATTAATACCTGTTTAACATTTCTTTTTGCGCATTCACACGCACGGACTGCATCACTCATACAGATTAACGACCTTGATTTTAATAAAAATGTTTATCCAGGCACAACGATACGAAGAAACCCTCGAATGAAAAAACCAAATTACACGCACTACCTAAAACGTTTTTAAAAGAAAATTGTAAGATCTCACTATAGTGCAAAAACTTGTAGACCTGGTACGTTTTAAAGGTTTTTGTATGAATTGCCTGATGTTGCCATGTGAATCGAAACATGTAGCAATATACAGTGCCATTCATTAAACAGAGTTGTGATTGACTGATGTTTAATTTTTGGTGTGCCGGAAGTTCTTTGCAATCGCTCTCTGCGAGAGTAACAGGTTGTCATGAACTTTAACGTTCATAGGGCCGTGCATCGTAATATTACTATAGTAAAACCAACCTGATGCACCAGTGTATCAAATTTGTTTTATTTTGGATTGACATTTTACATGTTTCGGACGGTCTTTCTGCTTGCTAGCAAGCAGACAGCAGTATCTGTTTAACAAATGTCTGTTGCTGTATGCACAGTCTCGAACTCCTGGTGAATGACGGAAAGACCGTCCGAGACATGTAAAATGTCATTCCAAAATGAAATAAATTTGATACATTGGTGCATCTAGTTGGTTTTACTCTAGTAGTTGTCATGAACGTTAAAAATACCTCAGACAACGGACAGTGTTCAACGCCGTTACTGTGCAGTCCCTACTGTGCGGTTTATATAAAATGTCCCTGCGTACCCTGAATGCCACTGGAGACCTCGTACTCTGCCTTCAATACCATAAGCACCCGGAAAGAGTCTAACGATGTGAAATGAAATTTTAAGTGGTAGTGCCGATGGGTTCCACCATAACGCCGAAGTACGTCGACTCCACGGCGATCAGGCCGCTCATAAACCGATCACGGTATCCAATTTGCGTCTAGTATGCGTTGTATGAGAAACATTTCACCGTGCACAGTACTAAATGACTCTTTAGCAAACGCATTCGTCTCTTAGCCGAAGAGCTTCGCTCGCAAAACAACAACAACTGCAATGTCAATTTCCTAGACAGCACATCCTTTAGGCGAACGTTATGAGTCAGTCTAACTTTACGGGAACGAAGCTCGACTCCTCCGCCACAGTTCTGAGCCCACACAACACACTCTATAAATCAACAGTAGTATTAACAGCCTTATTTTCACTTTACATACATATATACATACACAGAGCGCTGTGTGTGTGCATGTGTAAACATGGTGGTGTGAAATATGGGCGATAATGCAGACGGCACAAATTAAGACGTGTCCAATGTACTGCAACATTCAACAATCAACGTCAACATTCAACAACCCACGTAAAGACAGAATTACACAAAAATGTATCACGTTCTATTTTAAAAAGTAGATTAAATATAGAAACGCAACAAAACAGGCCCATTATAGAAAAGAATACGCTAAATGTAGAATTCTTAAGCCAGCCTGGCAGTAGAGTGCAAGTGGAAACAGTAACAACACGAGGCCACAACAGACCTAAGGCCTGATCAAACACGAGACCCTAAGGAACTTCGTAATTCAGAACGATAACAGGAAGTTGAACGGCACGCTTCATTGCATGGAGGTGACGGACAATGTAATCGGTTGACTGATGATCAAGGTGACAGCAAGTCATATTTCAAATATGCAACCAATACCAACTGCCGCATATTTGCAAGTCAAGCGGTCACATCTGGGAATGCAGACAACTACGGAAGCAGTACAGCTTATTGCCTACATGACTATTTTAACGCATGTTACAGCTAGGATATTCCCCATTCCCCATCCCCCATGCACATCACAGAGCCACTGCACAACCTGGTGTGGGTACAAAGGAGTCGCCCTTCACTGTATTTCTTACATTATCTACCTACGGCCCAGCACAGTTCATGTTAACTCACCTCACAAACCCTTTCTGGCCATGTAATGGTCTATGTTTTGTTTCAACTCTCCTGCCACTCAAAACTCCCACCATAATCAATTTACAAAATGGCAGAATTATAACGTATGCCAGAAAAATATCTAAAAACCTGACAGGTCTCTGTGCCAGCACTAATAGATAACCCACGACAAGTCAGACGTTACAACAGCAACCCCCCCCCCGCAAACTTTCAGAAGTACTGTAAATCTCCAGACTACCAGCCCCAGACACATGTGAAGCTACTGGTGACTGCTTACAGGCTGTAAAGAAAGTACTTGCATTGATTTTAATTACCTTAGGTTCTGTAGAAGTCTTTATCTTTTTGGGTGGAGGTGGAGAAGTGGATCTGTTCTCCTCCACCGGCCCAGAGGCCGTTGATGAAACCAGGACCTTAGGTGGTTCTGGTTTGGCCGCTACTAGGGCAGCAGGTGCTGGGGTTGACGCTGCCAGAGAAGGCGGCCCTGGAGCGTTAGGAGTTATGGGTGCTGGAGGCCCTGGGCCTGACGACACAGGGAACACGACCCGCTGCTGTTGTGGTGGAGGTGGCGGTGCCTGAGGTGGTGCCGGTGTCTGTTGAGGTGGCTGTTGAACAGTCTGAGACATTGCTGGTGTGACTGTCGAAACTGCGGATCGCACCACACCATTCACATCCGGAGTTGTCGAGACGGCTTGAGATGGTGCAGGAGATGGTGTTGGTTTGTTCACTGTTTTATCTGTCCCCCCATGTTTATCCCTCGTCTTGTCCCTGCGGTGTCCACTCGAGCCCCGCTTGCTACTACTATTGCTTCCGCCTCCATTACTACCACTTCCACTGCCACTGTTTCCACTACCACTGCCGGCGCCAATGCTATTACTGTTACTGCTACTGCTGCTAGAACTCCCACCACTGCTGCCACCACTAAGTCCACCCCCACTAACACTAGAAGGTGGTGGATGCTTTCCCTTACTACCATCCCCTGCACCAGCTTCATTACCGTTCTGTTCGCCCGGTTTCACAATCTCATGCTTCGCTTCACAGGTCTTCGTACCCGGTTTGGTCCGTTTAATTTTCATCTTCAATCCCTTATCCACCGTGGCAGAATGTTCCACTGCCATCTTACCGGTCTTGCTACCGGTACCACTCGTTGCAGAAGACATCCCCGAGTTGTTACTGTTGGCGGTGGTGGCCCCGGACCCCACCCCCCCGCTCTTCTCGTTCGTTTTCTCTATATCAGCATCCAAGTCTATAATAAGGTCGCCTATCCCAATGTCCCATTCGTTATCATCGTACTCGAAGTTGGTAGCTGCCGATTCCGCCTTCGCCGCCGCCGCCGTCGTCCTGGGGTCTGCCACCTTCGCTCGGTGGCCGCCGTCCAGCGGGCTGTCTCTCATTGGGGCAGCCATCCGCAGAGCCGGGTCCGTGGCGAGCCGTGGTGTGAGGGTTGACCAGGCCCGCACGGCCCGCCGGCCACCAACATCTTAGCCCCTGCAAACAACCCAGAGTCACGACTGGTTTCAAGTGCACAAGAAACGGAGTACAACATTCGGCTTCACTCACAAACTTCAACTTATAACGTGACAATAGCAAAAACTTAATTTACAAGAAATAAAACCACAGATGCGCATTATTTCCGATGGTACCGCCCCACTGCAGACTCGTATGTGGTTACCAAGGTCCTAGGTACCTGCCGCTTCCAGCTTCACACTAAGATGGAAGCATCTTCCTCGAGACAGTTGGCAAGTACCGTACTCCCCACGAAACTTCAGTGTCAAATGAGAGCCCACAATCTTAAATATCACCACCGCGAAATCATGCCTCGTATTAAAAAAAAAAAAAAAAAATTCATGCAGGTTTTTCGGAAAAACTTTTTTTTTTTAAATCCATAAAATTTACATTTATATCTCACAATTTATTCTTTATTCCTTTAAAAAAA
>Ga0123355_10004652_pt1 | contig 19968 bp, 16 predicted proteins | sample TergutEmb28metaG_3_FD_89872 | JGI IMG/M metagenome (GOLD analysis project Ga0123355, IMG submission 89872) | Embiratermes neotenicus P1 segment gut microbial communities from Petit-Saut dam, French Guiana - Emb289 P1 | ecosystem: Host-associated > Arthropoda: Insects > Digestive system > Gut ...
CAATGGCAAACTACCCCCAAGAACTTGCCCAGGATGCAGTGTGCCAGAGCCATACCGGTCACATGACTGGGCTCTGGTTCCTGCCAAGCCCGGCCTTCAAGGCTGAATACTAATGATGAATGAGTAAGCAGTTACTGTTTAATCGCTTTGGCAGGACATCATGGGACACTGAATATTCTTTCACAAAATCTGCCATGAACTATTTCCATTTGGTTTGATAGGTCATTAACACACAGATACCTGCTTGTGACAATCAGTGACTACTTGTGATCACTGGTCTTCTAATTTGCGTTTACAGGCCAGTCCCATTTTGTGCCAGCGTTATGTTCCTAAAAAATGTCACACAAATTGAACATAAAATTTCCATATAAACAGCGTATCTCCAGGCAGTCAAGGGATTAACAACCTCATTGTATATAGTATATGGCTATACCACAAGTGGCCTTATGGACCTGTAGAGTATATATCTACTGTATATACAGTATATATATGCACTTCTATACAGTATACATAGTTATATACAATATATTTATTTATTTATTTATTTCTAATGCAATAAAAATGTAAGAGACTCATATCCATAGTTTTTGGTACGGTTCATTCCCATATGACTGTGGTAGTCCTGCAACACAAACACTTTAGTTTCTGATGTAGCCCTTTGTGTAGTTGATTCACCATTATCACGAATATAAGCAGATCTGACATTGCGGTATATGTCAACAATCTGTTATTACATATAATTTCCCTTCAGTACTGACAGTCTTTCGCTGATTTTTCCCTTGGATTATGCAAGGCGATGTAGATTTATGTTTCTCACTCATTTTGGTAACAAAAGCCAATGCTGTTGATGGGGGATCTACATCAGCTGCGTGATTATATCACCAACGTAATCAATCCACAAATGTGACTTATGGCATGTGACAGTGACTTCACTTTCTGCTAGCCTCCAACACAAGACAAGTGAAGCCAGGGATTATCTACCAAATCCCATTAAACAGAAAAATACTGTGTAACATCCATGCCAAATTGTGTTAAACTGAAAATCATCGCATACATTCAAAAAGTGGTGTAAATTTCCAAGTCATATAAAGCAAACTCATGCAAAATTAAACTGCATAAAACAAGACCTTCCTGTACAGTTCTCCAGCTGTGGCAATGAAGGGTATGGGCAAAGTAGTTAGTGGTTTGGCTTAGAGTTTACTTGTTATTGTTTTACATGAAATTAAAGCTACTGCTTAATATAAGGTTATAGCCATGGCAGACAGCCACTTAATGTTATGGTTTATCAGTGCTACTTTTATAGCTCAAAAGCTTTGAACTTGAATGGACAGGATGTTTAAATGCTGAGGCACAATTACTGCAATGGTTACAAGTATAAAAATTACAAGTAATGTACACCAAAATATTTTATACAAACTTTTCTCACCAAGGACCCTCATTACTCTATCTCGTATAGAGCTTCATTATCCTCTATGTCACATCTCTTAAGCAGTATTTTCTCAGAAATGAGTCTTGAGAGATTTAGTACATGTACTCTTTCACTGTGTTGGCATGAAGTGACTCCCTGGATTTCTAAGAAGTAAATATTTTAACAAAAATGTCTGTTAATATATTAATAATGAAGCCAGCAAATAAATTCACCCCGAACTAGTGTAGCCTACACTTAGCAGGCATCATTAAATGTCACTATGCCTTGCCCCATCAATCCTGCTGGCAACTGTCTACAACTCCCAGGCACATATTCCCTCCTGTCAATCTGGATATAATGCCCAAACCCCCCACCCTCCCACCGTCCAGTTTCAACCCAATAAGCTCTACCATAAGATGGCAAAGTATGTCTAACCCCTCTGCCTCATGGAAATGGACTAAAATTCCTGAATACTCTTATGTCAAAAGTATCTACACATTTATGGCTGTCAATTTGATATCTGTGAAAATTAACCACCCTGCACACTAGATATCACTTGTCTTCAAATTACATAAAATACAAGCATTTTTTTATTAACTTGTACACACAATTTCTGAAACAATCTGTATAGAGTATTACTAATTTAATTCATTGTTCTCAACTCACACTTTGCAACAGCTATGGTTCCCTTATCTTCATGTCGACTCAAATTGCTTCTGGTATGAGATATCTGGAATCCAAGAATGTTGTACATAAGGATTTAGCTGCAAGGTGAGTCTGAGCTTTTAGACTCTTCTCACTTTCAAATAAACTATTTCGTATACTTAATTTCAATGCAAAATGTAAAGAAGTTTCAGTACTTTTTTGTGAGCATACATTTGTTTCTTTGGTGTAGGAACTGCCTAGTAGGACGTGGCTACCAAATAAAACTGGCAGATGTAGCAATGTGCAGTGGTCTCTACCACAAAGATTACAGTGAAATTGGGAGCCGGCCACCTGCACCTATCCGATGGTTGCCATGGGAGAGCATTCTGCTTGTGAGTAAAACTACAGTTTCAGACTGGCTTTGAGTCAATTTAAGACAGGCAAAAGGAGTTACATAAAATACAAAATATAAAATTAATTTTATAATGAAGTCAATTTTTGTAATTTTTGGTGTGTTCACAATGAAAGATGAAAATATGTTTTCATTAGTGTCACCACATCTGTTTGTACACATGTAACTATTTAAGACACACCAAGTGGATTTTCAGTAATCTTGCTATTGGTGAGTTTAACTAAAATTCATTGATACATTCCAGTTTTGATTAAAATCAGACCAAAATAACAGACATATCAGATGGAAAGCTAATTGTATTTGTGAAGGCATCTTGAGTGAAACTCATTAAATATTTATCAGAGGTAAAAATGTGTTCAGCAGAAGTTATAGAGGAAAATGAGCCATACGTGTTGGTTAAGTACAGGATTTTTTTTTCATAAGTTTCATGGTTGTATTTTTTAAGAAAATTAAACAAATAGACATAAATGTTCTCAATCTGTTATATGATGTGTACTTTTCCAAACTTCATGTGCGTTACTGCTGATACGTAGTTGCTTGCTTGCTTACTTCCTTCCTTACTTCCTCCATGCAGCAGAGTCCATTTTGAAAAGCGAACCAGTGCTCAACTAGTCAAAAAATTCCCCGCATTTTATGGGACCCAAAGGTTCATTACTGCATTCACAAGTGCCCGCCACCTGTCCCTATCCTAAGCCAGTTTGATCCTGTCCATACACCCACATCCCACTGCCTGAAGGTCCATCTCAATATTATCATCTCATCTAGGCCTGGGTCTTCCAAGTGGTCTCTTTCTCTCAGGTCTCCACACCAAAACCCTGTATACACCTCTCCTCTCCCCCATATGTGCTACGTACCCCGCCCATTTTATTTGTCTCGATTTAAACACCCGAACAGTATTGGGTGAGGAGTACAGAACATTAAGCTCTTCATTACATAGTTTTCTCCACTCCCCTGTAACAATAAGCTCCCTGATAATGGTTTGTTAAACCAAAACATGTAGGTGCATTTTGTGGGATGCTGTAGGATTGTTCTGAGAGACAACCGCAGTATCACACATATATAACTATATTTATTAAAGTCTAGAGTTGGTTGTACAGTCCAGCGACAGCCTAATGGTCACACAATAGCGCAGGTCTGCAGCAGAGCGTGCAGTGCGCGAACCCTGCCGCTTAGTAAGCGACTGGTCCGCTTGGTAGATGTCTCTGCGATTTGATGTCGTGGAGAAGCGTCCGGTCAGCCACGGGTGTCGTTGTCCGCCTGATGCGCGGCTGGGCTCGAACGGAGGACCAGGGTGGGCCTCGGCAGAAAGTGGTCGGTGCAGTTGCTGGCCGACGGCTGCTTGCGGTTGCAGGGGAAGGCCGAAATCACGATGTGGCGTGACCGGGCAGCCGGGCGTTGATCACACTGTCTTGATGCTGTTTTGCAGAGCTTCCTTCTTGGTGTGTTGCTACTCCTTTCCGATGGATGAACTGTCTCTCGTTGGTTAGACGGTCTCCTTATATACAGGTCGCCTGCTGTCCAGTCTGCTCTGCCATTGGCTGGTTGGCAGAGCTGCTGGGCGTGGCTTCCCTCAGGAAGTTCCGCTTGCCAGGGGCCGTTTCCTTTGTTTGGAAGTAGACAGAGAAGGAGGGAGTGAAAGAGTGGTTTACTGTGTGGTTAAGACGCTGTCGGCTGGGTCAGTGTGTTAATGGTGTACGGACAGAGAAAGGAGAGAAGTGAGTTGAAATGGGATTGAGTAGGAGCTGGAGTGACATGTGGGTGTCCCCACAATTTTAATGTAAATTTTAATATAAGTTTTAACATTTTCTAGAACAATCTAGTTGTGTGTTCAGTTGGATAAATGAAAGACATGATAATATCAAGATGCACAGTAAAATTGTGCAAAAAAATGGCAGACAAATGTCTTCCTCCCTGGATTCTGGTATAGGTTTCATTTAGACACATTTTTTATTAGCCTTACTAGTATCATGGGGATACCAAAATCAATGAGGATATATACAAGACCTCCCTCCTAACTGAATCATATGCTTGCTGGTCTATAAATATCTGAAGCACAGCCTCATGGTATTCCCATTATTTCTCAAGTATTTTATGAATATAGAGTACATGGTAAATAGTTGACCTCTTGCAACAAATCCACCTTCACGACCCCCAATAATTTCCTCTGCATTTGGACTTAACTATGACAGCAGAATGTTCGATAAAATTATGTACACAGTTGGCAAACATGATACGCCTCTATAATTACTACAATCTGTTTTATCACCCGACTTATATATAGGTACAATGATTGACTCCTTCCACTCCTCAGGCAGTTCCTCCTTATTTCAAATAGAAGTAATAAGTTTATGGAGCTCAGAGTGAATTGTTCTACCCCCTATGTTAATCAATTTCGCTGGGATTTGATCAGTACCTGGTGATTTGTGTCCTTTTAGCATTTCAATAGCCATCTCAACCTCAAAGGCACTCGGCTCAGGCACAAATGGTTCTGCTGTATGTGTTTCTGTCTGCCTAACATTACTAACCCCTTGTACAATGAACTGCTGGGAGAAACAGTTCCTCCACTCAGCCAAAATACTGTGAGAGTCTGTAACCAAATCACCCTTCTTATGCTTTACTATATTAGTTCTAAGCTGGTAAATCTTCTTAAAATCAATGATGCCCTACCCAAGTCTCTGATATTTTTTATCTTACTGTTAGTTTCAAGTTCATCAGTTTTAGCTTTCAGATATTCCTTCATTTTATTCTGAAATGTCTGCTAGCTTCATGTCTGACATTGTTTAGATTATCTGCATTGCTTTGGTTTGGATCCTGTAACCACTGCATTTTAGTCTGCTTACTTTGATCTAAAAAACGTAAATATTCTTCATCAAACCTTGGTTTATGCTGCTTCAATCTGTGCAGACCTAGACTCTCTTTAGCTGAGGTTTTGATATTTTCTTTAATGTTCTCTCAAGCCCTATTTATTTCCTCGCTATCACTTATGTTCTCCAAAGCTGCAAACGTGTTTGAGATCTCAACCCGATACTTTTTCCTAACCTCCAGGTCATTCAGCTTCCTGAGATTCAGTCTTTCCCCATCAAACTTCTGTGCTGCTTCTTTATTTACTGCCAATCTTTCCCTAACATTTGCAACCACCAGACAGTGATAAGTATCACAGTCAGCTCCCCTGAAAGATTGTACACTGAGTATACTCAAATGCCATCTCCTATCTATCAGTATGTGATCAATCTGGTTGTCTTCCCATCAGGAGAGGTCCAGGTGTACTTATGAATGTTTCAGTGCAGGAACGTCATGGTCTTAACCACCAGACTTTTTGAAGAAGCAAAGTTTACTGTTCTAACACCACTGTTATTACTGTCCCGATGTAGACTCCCATTCCCAGTTGCTGGTTTGGAAACATTCTCTCTCCCCACTTTTGCATTAAAATCTCCTAATATAATTGTTATATTGTACTTAGGTGAAATGATCAAAAAACCTATAAAATGTCTTTTAAATCATCACTTTTCTTCTTACTTGGTTCATGCACATTCAGAATAATGATATTACACCAGCGAACTCTCAGAACTATATATGACATCCTATCGCTAACAAAATCTATACTCTCTTAACTGCTGATACTGTTCTGTGGCGTACAAAAAATCCTGTTCCCAATTGATGATGTTTGTTTCCTTTTCCATAGGAAAAATTAAAATCCCCTGCTCTTACCATGCCCCCTTTGTACCATTAAATCTAATTTATATCTTGCTAATTTCCTGCTGTGTGTTATTGCTGATAATGAACAGAACAGATTCAGTTGTAAGTTGCAGTTAGTGTAATGTTGTTTGCACGCAGGACCGCTACACATGCTCTAGTAGTGTGTGGTCTTTTGCTGTTACTCTGTGGGAGGTTCTGAGTCTGGCACGTGAGAAACCCTTCCAGCACCTTTCCAATGAGCAGGTGATACAGAATGCAGAATATATGTACTATGGTGGAGAACTACAGGTAATTGTAGCATACAGTAACATATTAATATCACAGAGATAAGTGCATAAAGAAAAATACAGTTTATATCATTCTTTGATCACAGGTCTTTCTGCCCAAGCCGACATTATGCCCTGTGGAAATATATGACTTGATGCGTGAGTGCTGGAAGCGTGATGAGGGCCTGCGACCCACATTTAAGGAGATATATGTGTTCCTCAAACAACAAAACATGGGCTGTCATCCAGGAGACTGAACTTAATGTTTTGTTTCATTGCATCTGTGACCTTCATGTGTTCTATATATGCCCTCACAATAAAACTGCCCATGTGACAATTATGTATATGAAGTTTTTACTCTGCTTGTATTTCCAAAGTTCTCAGAATGATCAGATTTATGTATTACTTTCCATCACGGCTCCTTATGGAATGTCTGGAAAAGAGTATTACCGGCTTAAGGGTACTATCCCAGAGGGGCATAAAAAAAATTTTATTTCTTACATTATTGATTCAAAACATCTTACCCTAGCATTTTGCATGTAGTTTAACTCCTCCCATTTTTGGTTCTTGAAAATGCATCAATGGCTTTTTGGTTGAAGTCAGGTACTGAGATGACAGTGTGTCTTGTGGTTGACAACACTGCTGAAGTAAACAGTCTGTCTTGACCCATGCTGTTCTGGAAAAATATTTTAATGCAATTTAGTGTAAAGAAACATCTTTCCCTTTCCATGGTGGTCACTGGAAGTGTCCCTGCAATTGTCAGTGATGTAACTGTTTCAGAAAAAAACTGTTGTGTGGTTTTTTTTAATAGGAAAGTGTAACCAAGGAGTGTCACCTGCTGTTTTTTGCAGACCTTTACTTAAGTATAAGACCTCTAATTCTGTTTCCAGTTCACATTTTTGAAAATGTATAAAAACTGTAACAGTTGCTTCTGAATTTATGTTGTACATCTTGATGTCAGCAGTAACTGCTAGTTGCTTCCAAATGCTTCTCTGGGACTGACTTACCAAAATTTTCAGACTCTAGACATTAAAAGCATAGCTGCAGACAGGTGTTCTGTAAAAGCTATCTAGATCTAGCTTCATTTATTATTATGTCACATACTTGGAACACCTCCAATAAAATGGTGGGCTTGTCATGTCCGAACTGGAAGCAAGGCATCTATACCAGTGCTCAGCTATAATTTGTGTGCTTGCATTCTTTTTTATATCCTTCTACCACATGTCATGCTGTAGCTTCTGAGGATGCAAAGGCTCTGTGCCAAGCTAGACAGTCAGCAAATGGTGATAGAAGCAAACAAGAGTGAGGTGCAACCTCTAAACACAGTTTAAATCATGACCGAATTCTCTCTGCTAATTATTATAGTACTGTAGTATAATGTAAAGTTGAACAGTAATGATAAGCAATTTCTGGAGGGTCACATGCCACTGCATCCTTTAAAGCCAGCTGTCACTGGAAAAAAAATGTCATACTATAAATCTGGATTAGAATTCAGACTGTCGTAAATGTTGTTGACACACTTGTATAATTGTTGCATATGTGTCAGCTTACTATGAAATTAACAGAGAACAATTAATGACAAGAAGACTGAAGACGAGGGAGATGATGTGGTTTCAGACCGATGAGCAGGAAATAATGGACAGACGAATGAGAAACAAATGTAGACTTACGCAATGTACAACATAAAATATACTAGCCTGTTGTACGTATTTCTCAATACTCTTTTACTTCCCCTTGAAAATGGTGCTTCCAATAATCCTTGAGTTTTGACACTAAGTGGAAATTATGGATGTTTTGATTTCCATTTTCAGTCATTATCTTGGAATAAACTGTGCATGCAGTTGTGATACATGTTCTGCAGCAGTCACAGTGACAGCATTATGTGTATATACAATATTCTTCTATCGCGATAAGACTGTTGCAAATAACTGCCTATCTTCAGTGTGCAGTGATAAGCTTGAATAAAGTAACAAGCATGTAAATATTTGCCAGATTCTGGTGTAAATAAATTACCTTACAGATGGGACCATGTAACACAATGCACCTTTTCAATGCAGTTTTGATCCTAGTTCAGTGTACAAATCATTCACCTCATCTAATGCAAGTAATGAGTAGTAAAACTACTTACATGTCTATCATGTGTAACACATTTTGTCTGCTCCCAGTGATTATTACAAATGGCTCTCTCTGCCTTTGTAGCCCAGACCTAAAAATTACTAGGACTAACACATATTCCTGTAGTACTTTTATCCCCGCATTTATGAACGAACATTATGCTGGTGGTTCTCCATCTTTGTCTTACATATTTTGAAGACCATGTGTTTCAGTAGTTTTGCCAATAGATGATGGGGAAACACTGCAAATTTCATTCACAGCCATGATTTTTTTTAAAGAGATACACAAAATTTTCCTGTTCATAGTTATTAAATCACATGGTATGGAATGTGTTAACACACTACAAGTTTCTACATTAGTAGGCCACATGATCATAAATCCATATATGTGCATGACACATTAACAGTTTATTCATGACACTGGTGAAGTCTATCTTGTTCCTTTTTCAAATATGTGGACTTTTTATCAGTAGTACAAATTTTAATTCAGTGCTACCTGGCAGAAGCAAGTTATATAACATTAGTGGTGAGCATGTGGTTAGGCCCTGCTGGCCTGCTGTTTCACATGTACTAAGCTAATTAGATAAAAATTATTTACAAAAGTCTCAGACGGGCTGCACACCAAGGTCAGGAGGGTCACATTTGACCCTTGGGCTGTATTTTGGACACATTTCCACTATCACGTAGTGTACGATATATATATATATTTAGCTTTTATTGTTCCAGAAACAGGATATTTCAAAATCCCACAAGTTCTTTGGGGTTGGGGGACACATTTTAATCACTTGAGGGTAACAGTATGAGTTCTGAGTACAGTGCTAGGCAAGCTGGATTTTGGGTATGCACTGTAGCACTGCAACATTAGGCCACTGAATTAAATGGAAATTATGTATAAGTACATATGTTCAAAACACAACTATAATGTCACATTAAGTAGTACATAGGTTATACAACTACATGTTTCGGCCCTGGGTATTGGCCATCTTCAGGTTGTTCACAACTTATCAATCAAGTATACAATATATGTAGGGTTTACTCTGCGGAGGGGGGGACGAGATCTCGTCCCAATATTGGGAGGCATGGCCTTGTAATGTTTATGACAAGTGTTGAAATAAGCATAGTGCAAGTAGGTGTCCTACTAAGACTATGTTTTGAACCAACTATAACTTATGTAGCCTTAAGCAAAATCACAGGTGGTACAGTAGGCTCTTGTGACAGGCAGGAATCATTTTAACTATATTACAAGCATTAACTAATGTTCTAAAAACATAATACTAAGGTATTAACAATAGTATCAAACTTCTAGGGTGTCAAAGACTGCGTTTGGTAATATGGTCTGGGTATCTTGTGCTGTGTGTGTGTGTCTGTAGACAGGAGATGTGTTGGGAACTTTTATGTTGGCATAGGTAGGGGTTAGTTGTTTTTTGACACCCTTCTAAATATCCACCAGCCATAAAACCCACCCCTTCCCACCCCCCAGACAGCAAGATAGACCCCAACACCACCAAAACGCAATATCTTCACACAGGAAATAAACCAAGCCACCCTACAGTAGCTGCCAAAACTTGTATACACGCACACCCACCAAAAAACGAAATCTACATTGTATCACTATCTACGCGTGAGTTTTCACTCATACTTTGGAATTAAGCATAAGTAATGAATCACACTGAGTGAAAATCTGTGACTATACAAAGCCAGAGATAAAAGCATACCTGCACAGAGTTTTTCTACACGCATTGCAGTAAAAGTCCCACAAGTTATCTACACTATGCCACTTCGCTAATGTTTGTGACAGTGCCAATACACAAGTGCTTGCACAGCGACCCCAGCCCAGACAACAATACCAGCCAGCAGCCCAACAAAAACACGTGAGTAGCAAATCAGTTACTGTTCCTGGGAACTAACCACCAAATCGATAAGATTTCCATATACACTCCCATTTCTTACCATTCTCGTTTTCTGTTCCACAGGTAGATAAATACTGCTCTACCGTTAAAACTATAGACACCCCTAGTAAATAGTGGTATACAGAAGAGCGGCCAACACTCCACATGTATGTCCTGAAACAAATGCCTCATTACCACCTCCACTAATATTCAACACACAGCTGAGAAAACTGCGGCCTGAGGTCTACAACCCCACCACCCCCACGCAAACAACTTCAATCTAGAACACTATTTGATATAGAACATATACCACATTGTATTTCTGATGGGAAACACAGTCTAGTTTTAGAGAACATTATTTACTTAAATGCCATACTAGGACTAGAAGTTTGATACTATTGTTAATATCTTAGTATTATATTTTTAGAACATTCATTAGTTAATGCTTGTAATATAGTTAAAATGATTCCTGCCTGTCACAAGAACCTATCTGTACCACCTGTAGTTTCGCCTAAGGCTATGTAAGTTTTAGTTGGTTCAAAACATAGTCTTAGTAGGACACCTACTTGCAATGTGCTTATTTCAACACTGGTCAAAACATTACAAGGCCATGCCTCCCAATACTGTAAGATAAGATCTCATCGTCTCTCTCCCCCCCCGAGTAAATCCTACCGCATATTGTATAGCTGATCGACAAGTTGTGAACAACCTGAAGATGGCCAATACCCAGGGCCGAAACATGTAATTGTATAACCTATGTACTATTTTATGTGACATTATAGTTGTGTTCTGACCATATGTGCTCATACATAATTTCCATTTAATTAATTATACTAACACAGTGGGGATAACTTACCAAAAAAAAAAAGGCCACTGAAGTTTCAAAGACTGGTCTATTAATGTTAGGATACAGTGAACTTATTTTGTGCAACAGATAGCCAAGAACAGTATCCTTTTTGGTATTCATGACATACCTGAAGATGACTTTAACCCTTCAAAGACTAAAACAAATATCCATTATATATAATTATGCAGTTGTACCTTACCTAAAACATGGTATGCTTCTATTAGACAGGCCAATGGGTGAATGCTGTACAGGCAAATCATGGCTGTTTATTGTGAGAATGAACAACATATAGATTTTTATTGTTATGCCTGGCAGTAAACATATTAAACAAAAGGCCTTAAATGGTTAAATTATAATTTAATGAATTTGAAATCTTTTTCATATGTTTTAAATTGTATGGTCACATTTCTGTCACTTTATTACTGCACAGGTTGTTAAAATAAACTATAATGCAGTAAAAGTTTTGGAGATAATTACATAAATAGGTGAGTTACGCAGACATGTTCAGTTGCTTACTGACTTATGTAATGCTCTACAGAAACCTCCCTGTGTATTCCAGTATGTGGATGAAATTTGCATTGATTTTTATGGTTAAGTGAAATACTCTTGTTATTGTATGACTTCAAAACAAGAGTGTCTCCAAGCTTTCATCAGATATATTTGTCACCAGTGGCACATACAGAAATGCTGGTATGTTATATGGTGTAGCATTCTGTATAAATGTAGCTACTGTTCTTTGTGATAGCAACTTAATGTTTATTAACTGAAGTTAAATAGCCTAGTACACGTTTCTTGCAGGACAATCATTAGTCCCTAATGTATGAGTAAGTTACTTCTTCTCCATTACCCTCTACCTCGTTTTACCAGACTGTGTTTGTGACATAAGTGATGGTTACATGGAAATATATACTGTAAGTTGTAACTTATGAATAAGACAACTATATGTGTCAATAAATTAAAACAGTAAGACAACAGATCTTACAGGTATTCTCATGTATATAAGGAGAAGTAATGCTAAACATGAAGGTATCTATGAACTAATGCTTATTACATCAAAAAAACTGTACATTAATATGTTGTAAGATTTGGTGGCAGCTAAACCAAGAAGTTCATTTGAAATCTAAATGCAATAAATAATATATTTTTATGACAGACTACATGCCCAGGTGCCCCCAAATGCAGGAGCACCTTCACAGTAAAATAAGATGATGTACGTGAAATTAGGTTAAAGAGTGCCATGAATACTGGCATGTTTTCTGTCTTCATTATTACAACAATGTGATGGAACTAGAGTTCTTTTATGGTTGTGCTCAATTCCAATGTTGCGGTGAAGCACTCCCTACCGTTTGCATTCTTCTGTATTTAACCCTTGCCTCTCAACCTACTCAGCTAAGCTTGCAGAATTTTAGACAATAACCAGTATACTATGTCACTGGACTCAAGTAATTTTAAAAAGTGGTGATGTCTTGCAAGATTTGGTGATGTACTTGGTTAGTACATCTTTTTCAAAGTATGCTAAAATATAAAATACAATAATATCACACAAGATAATTTTTATACAAAAATGTGCTGTGTGAATGAAAAAATAGTGGAATGATTGATCGGTTAGGCACAACTTGTGAAACAGATGTGATATTCATTACATGAATTAATACATTCATAATTGCAGATCTTTTGCTTCTCCTAAATGTGATCAGTATGGGCAAAACACATTGGACATTATGAGGTGCATTGCTCAATAGCAGGAATTCTAGTTAAGTTAAATTTCCATTATTTTATGGCATTTTATTACATACAAATACTTAGCTACAAAAACATGAATAATTCTTAATTTCATCAGCAGGTGTAAGGATCATGCTGTACAGGTGGACCACCATATCCACGGGTAATACGTTCCAAGACCTACCGCGGTTACGGAAAACCGCAGGTAATACCAAACGCTATATATAACATCATATAACATGATATCATGTAACATGCATAAATACGGTAAAGTTTAATTGATAAATTACACACAGTAAGACATTATCAACATTAAATAAAGTAATAATAAAGTGTACTGTACACTAAATTGTACATTTGCAGTGTACTTTCTCTCTGACGTTTTAGCCTAATCCTCAAGAGATGATTGAGCAGTAAAAAAATACAGTACCTGTACTGTACAGTGTCATGTACAGTTTCAAGAGATGATAGAACAATAAAAATCATGCTTTTCTATCAAAGCGCTGCACAAGCAATGAAAAAACGTTATTGTTATTGTTTTACAATGAAAATCATATGTACGTACCTGCGCATAACCTGTAATAAGAAAAGTTTATTTGTTAAAAATCTCAGCCTATTGTGGGTATACACTGACTTCTCCATTCTTCTTGTTGCTTTCTGAATACAAACACTGCGATAACGTGGCAACTAATTTGAACAGTGAGAATGCAAGTTTACGGGGAAGCGTGGTTATGGGGAAAAAGGAAGATGCGTCAAGTACTGGGTGCATTTGGGCTGCTGGATTTCACCATGTTATGGCCCGTTCTCACTTGGCGCGCATTTTTAAACTTATGAACCGTTTATTTCTTTAATTTTCCAAATTTCTGTTTGGGCTGCAGCCAACAATGGATAACTGAAACCGCGGATATGGCAGTCCACCTGTACTCCCAAAATCAAGACAAGAAGTTCCCATAAACATTTGGTTACAACCACTTCATTAGTGAGATATGACAACAGAAGAATCATCTTTACTGCAGCATGTAACCCTGGTAATGGAGAATATAACACTGGCAATATGGTAGACTGTGTGGTTTGTGTATGATGGAAGTCCAGTTCATTTGATCCACATCAAAAGTAGTTCTCAACTATTCAGATCAGTAGATGGGTTGAAGAGGACCATTTTGTTCGTTCTGTGAATTCCTTATATCAGTCATACTACTTATGCCTGTGGGTCCAATGGAAGGGCATAGTTTACTCAAAGAAAGCAAACACAATGCATGGAATGAGCTCGGGTGTTGATTGAAGCAGCCATGAGAACAATATGGCATATGACTAGAATTGTTCAGTGTATCAAGAATTCTTGACACCACAAGGAAGTATACTTTTCAGCAAGTCAATTTTGTGAATATTTTGTTAGAATAAAAATACCATTAAATTCAGTCTGATTACTCTAATAAATAAATTTCCTCTTAAATATGATGATGCTTGTCTCATTTCCTTTTCTAATGTTTCCCACTACTGCTGATAAAGCAGCTGCAACAATATGTTTGTAGGAACTTTTCAACTTTATTTCAGGAGTGGGACATAATCCTTGTACTTACTGTATGTAATTAAGAATCACCCTAGACATTATATTTTAAGATGACATACATTACTTTAATAATGTGTACTACATATAAGCTGGAAGTAACAGAAAATGAAGAATTTCAAATAAATCTGGCAATATAAACTGATGATCTGCTTTTACAGTTTGTGTATTAAAGTTTCATCCTCATAACAGACCTTGAAGAAACTGATCATTCAAAACTGTATTAGTATCTGACACAAGTTGTTCTTCAGGTAAATTAATAATAAATGGATAATTTATTACACAGATACATAATGCAAAACTTTTAAGTCAGAGATCCAGCAGTAGACATGCACATTATTTATGTGTACTGTTCAAAGTCATATTTTATCAGACTTATTTATGTGTTTGTATGTGGAAGTGTGTGAAAGGAAGGGGTGTTGCAGGTAACAGTTTTTAAGGAAACAATCACCTTGCAGTTACATGTAAAGTGTAATGAAAGTCATGAACTGTCTGTGCAAGGAAATAACAAAGGGAAAAACTTCAACTGAATAAAGTTGTGGTATTAAGTACTGGTAGTTTGGTATTATATTTTATAATTAAAGAAAAATATTGTCCATATGAATTCATGATGATAACTGTGTAGTATATGCACTGACACAATATTTCTGAGGAGCACATGTGCCTAGTCTTTTTCCTTTCATCATTGCAAATAAATATTAATTAGAAACAAGTGTACAGTTATTTGCATGAGAACATTAGTCAGATCTCTTTCCTACATATACAATGTGACTTTAAATTCTATACTGTACAATATTGTGTTTACCCAACTGTCTTTGTACACTTAATAACCGTTTTTGCTGGTCATACGCATTTGTGACACCTTGTGCTCATGTCATTTTCAGTTACCAGTAGGTAGTTTGGTTAATGCATAACCCAAACAAGAACTACAGGCCACTGAAAATGATGCAAACATGAAGTATCAATATGCACATGACCATAAAAAAGGTTAAATGTAGGAAGCTGAGTGGGTAAACACAATAGAAAATATGATTATTCAGATCTTCTAACACGTACACGGTACAGATTAATGTATTTATCCCACAACATTCTTCATGTGAGACACTCCATGTTATGCCTCAGCAAACAGAATTACATACTTAATACTAAATAATATATATAATAATAATATATGATAAAGCATACTTTACTATTGCATATTTGTTAGCATAATACGCATGTTTAACACAGTGCCTTACCTTGCAGGAGAGCATGAACAATAACAGACAGCTAGCCTAAATGACAACTACTGACTGTTCCTACTGGTTGGTTCCCTTGGGAAGGGAAAACTTTTGTAACAGAAAGATAGCAACCAAATTCCGAGACAGAACAGGCACACCTGACAGTCAACAGCAGTTGTCTGCTGTGTCAAGGCACACTGTGGTTGACCTAGATTATAAAATTGCCAGGTATTCTGTTATTTAACAAATGTTCATATATAATTTTTCAAATAAATAATACCAATTAACGATTATTAATTCTAAAAATCTAAAACTCTCAGGAAAATTAATCAGTACACGATATCTGACTTTATTAATAAATTAAGCAACGAATCATGGGATACCATCTTGAGCAGTGATGATGTCAATGCTAAGTTTAATTCCTTTTTAAATATTTACAAAAGGATCTTCTATTCCAGCTTCCCTTCAAAAAGAGCAATGAACAGGAATAATAATGATAATAATAATTGGATCAGTCTAGGCATAAAAACATCATGTAGACATAAAAAGGAATTGTACTTAGCACACATAAAAAAAATAATAATCTGGAATTAAAAAGGCACTACCAGGTATAGTGTAAAATTTTTTCTAATGTAATTAACTCTTATCCTGCTAACGTGGAGAATATGGTGAGCTCTGAATAATGCTAGCAAAGGGCAGATGGGATTTAACTTGGCATTTAAAGGGTTACGGAGGCAAAAAGAGTGTATCATAATAAAAGAAATTTACAATCAAACAATAAATGTAAAGCCATTTTGGATATCACTAAGGAGTTATCTAGCAAACAGCATTCTAAAATTGATATACAAGCTCTAATCATAGACAGTAAATATTTAAGAAATAAACAAGATATAGCATATGCCTTCAATAACTATTTTTCATCTAAAATTGATAAAATAAATAAAAATAATGTAGATAACAAGAAGAATAATGAAAATATTTCTACTTTTCATTTTTATCTAGAACAAAATTAAGTCTGTCCCTCCTCATCGTGGGTGTTTAAAAACTTTTTCAACCAAAGAAATTATGTCTATAATTCCATCACTAAAAAAAATTCTCATGGGTATGATGAGATTATACTAAACTATTAAAAATTAGTGCCACTTACATATGTCCACCATTAAGTTATATCTGTAATAAGTCTATCTCGACAGTAATTTTTCCTGACCGTTTGAAGTTCCAAATTATAAAAGCCTATATACAAGAAAGCAGATAAAATGAGTCCAAAAATGAATCCAACAAATTACAGAACTATATCATTGGTGACTTCTTTCTTGAAGGTTTTTTAAAAAAACTTGGTCTATTGGGCTAACTGAACATTTTTGTAGTAAAAAGTTACTAGTGGGAAATCAGTTTGGTTTCTGAAAAGGAATAGCAACTGAAGATGCCATTTTTAAACTAGCAAAGAAATTTGAAATGCTGTTAATAATAAAACAATGGCTGGTAGTATCTTTTGTGATCTGGAGAAAGCTTTCATCTCAGTTAAGCATGATTTATTACTGCCTAAACTACCTTATTATGGAATAAGTGGTAAGACTAAATTATTACTGGAATCTTATCTTCAGAATAGATATCAAAGAGTTCAAATCATTAACTTGTATCTTAATTCTAGTAGTCTTAAAGTGGACCAAAATAAAATATGGTGTGCCACTGAGTTCAATTTTGGGTCCATTGTTATTTCTAGTATATATCAATGACTTACCTAAGGTCAAAGAACACGCAAGTATTCCTCTCTTCTTCACTGATGACACAAGTACATTAATTACTTACTGCCTTACTGTATGGAGCAGAGTCCATCTTGAAAATCTAACCGTTTTTCAGCTAGCTAAGAAATTCCCTGCATTGTATGGAACCCAGTGATTCATTACTACATTCACAAGTCCCCGCCACCTGACCCTATCCTGAGCCAGCTCGGTCGAGTCCATACTCCCACATCTCACGTCCTCAAGATCCATCTTAATATTATCCTCCCATCTATGCCTGGGTCTCCCAAGTGGTCTCTTTCCATCAGGTTTCCCCACCAAAACCCTGTATGCACCTCTCCTCTCCCTCATATGTGCTACATACCCAGCCCATCACATTTTTTCTTGATTTTATCACCCGAACAGTATTGGGTGAGGAGTACAGATCATTAAGCTCATCATTATGTAGTTTTCTCCACTTCCCTATTATCTCATTCCTCTTACGCCCAGATATTCTCCTCAGCACCCTATTCTCAAACACCCTCAACCTACGTTCCTCCCTCAATGTGAGCGACCAAGTTTCACACCCATACAAAACAAAAGGCAAATTATAATTCTTTATAACTTAATCTTTAAATTTTTGGATAGTAAACTGAAAGACAAAAGATCACCAGTATATTAATTATGAGCCCAAATAATATCCAATTTCAAAGTGATCTTAATGTAGTTTTTGGACAACTAAATTAGTGGTTCAGAGCTAATTTGCTTTCTTTCAAATTTGCTAAAACTTATTTCATTCAGTTTTCTAATAAAAGTATATGTACTTCTGACATACTAATTATGTATGAAGACAAATTCACACAGCTATTGAAACAAAATTTCTTGGGTTATTTATTAATAATTATCTTTCTTGGAAAACACATGTTGAATGTATTAAGTCTAAACTAAGTTCAGCTTGTTATGCTCAGCAGTCAGTCAAACCATATCCATCACTAAATACTCTGCATATGATTTATTATTCCTACTTCCACTCTGTAATTTCCTACGCTTTATTGTTCTGGTGGCACTCCTCAGAGAGTATAAAGATTATCAGGTTGCAAAAGAAGGTTATTAGAATCATGATGGGTTGTGGAAGTAGTGACTCTTTCAGGAATTTGTTTTTTTTCAATTTAGAAATCTTACCCCTCCCTTCCCAGTATATCCTTTCTCTTCTTTTATGATAAACAGAAATCAATTGCTGGTCAAATCTGAGATATAATCACAATGACAATAGGCAACATGCTAATTTTCATCAACCTTCTATGAATTTGACTAAATAACGGAAAGGAGTGCACTATTTAGGCGTTAAAGTGTTCAATATGTTTCCTTCTTATATTAAAATAGTCTGATAATCCCAAGAAATCTAAGTTGATTTTACAGATAGTTTTATATGAATATTCCTTTTATTCTTTGGATGAATATTTTGAACTTCAAAAAAGTTAAATTTATTTATATATGATCTAAATCAGTATTTGAAAGTTTGGCACATAAAATAGATACACATTTATGTTTCTTATTCTTTAACTACTTATCTGTAATTTAAATCTTGTTTTGTATATAACATAACTGCATAAATGTGTCAGTCTTTAACTCTTATGCAGGGATGTAGTAACTTATTGTTTTGTCCAGTTAGGAATATAACATTTTAATTGGCGATTTTGTGTTATTATTTGTTATATCACAATAATTTATATTATATTAAATCCTCAATTATCGTACTGGGCCTAGTAACTAAAATAGTTGTACACTTCAATGTGGATTAAGAGACCAACTAGATGTCACTTAGTAATATATTTATTTCTCCTTTATAATTTGCTCAACATGTTGCGGGCCACCTTGTGCCCATCTTCAGGAGCTGACAACTTAGTGGTATTTTTCAGGTGTGTTGCAGAGCTGTAACAATGGGTAGTGTTATTTCCATATATGTCTAACATTTGCGGGTCGCTATGTTCGTCTGTTTCCAGGTTTTTGTTAGGTGGGTTGTGTGGTATAGTGGGTTATTGTGGTTGGTAGTTTTAGCTGTAGTGTCTAGGTATGATCTAATGTGTAGGTTAATTAGGTTACATACCCGTGGCTGTGTAGGCAGTCAGATCCTGTTGGCTGCTTGTCTGTCCATTGGGAAGCACCTAGCACAACTAATTGTATTGGTGTGGGGTGAGGGTGGGTGGATGGCCAGGTCAAAGAGTGAGTGGGTTTGGGCTGCCAGGGGATTGTTCGGAGACGAGATTGCCGTGCTTGTGGAAGGAAAGTATGTAGAATTGTTCATATGTTAGTAAATGCTGGTTATGGATGGGTTTACGGAGGGTCATAAGGTTGTTTATTGTTCCATATTCGTGTCTGTTGTTTAGTATGTGTTGTGCATATGCCGATTGTGGGTTGTTGCTCTTGATATATCTGATATGTTCGTTGTAGCGGGTCTTCA
>Ga0123355_10004653_pt1 | contig 19966 bp, 11 predicted proteins | sample TergutEmb28metaG_3_FD_89872 | JGI IMG/M metagenome (GOLD analysis project Ga0123355, IMG submission 89872) | Embiratermes neotenicus P1 segment gut microbial communities from Petit-Saut dam, French Guiana - Emb289 P1 | ecosystem: Host-associated > Arthropoda: Insects > Digestive system > Gut ...
AATATATAATTCGTAGATACAATTAAAATTATAAAATATTTAAAAGTGCTCCAACATGTTTCGGATCACAGAGGATCCATCATCAGGGAGCCTTGTACAGTACTTGGCTAAAATTACAAGAATGGTTCTAGCGTGTCCGTTGACATGAACTACGTCCATGTCAACGCATACGATAGAACGCTCCCTGATGATGGACCCTTTGTGATCCGAAACATGTCGGAAAACTTTTAAATATTTTATAATTTTAATTGTATCGACGAATTATATATTTGTGCAAAAGTCGGACAAAAAAATGTTTACCATATTCACCTCATTAATTCATTTATGAAATAATGCATTGATATTACACTTTCTTTCAAATTATGCAGTCTTACGCCACTAAAGTGAATTTTCAATGAACAAGAACCATTACGCCATATGACTAAGAAATGCTCAGCCATTGTGTGATGTATGGTGATTTTTAGCTGTTTGGTAGTGCATAGTTTGTCTGGTTTCCAGTAATCTCTCTTTCCTACAAAGTGTAAGAGGAAACGTACGGATGGTTTTATTACACACGATGTGGATAGCGTAAAGGATTCACTGTATACGTTTCGAATTTGAATTTCAGAGTAGGAGGCGCGTCTTGTGGTTGAGATGTGGCTGCGGTTGCAAGTCGCTTCGCGGTGCTGTGATTTGAATGCGGCGCTCGCGGGCACCGCGAATACATTACACACACTGGGAGGCTGAGTGAGGTATTGCAAAGGCTGTGCCGGCAAACTGACACTGGTTTCTTTGCCTGTACGGAGACAATGCATAATACAAGATGTAAGACTAAGGTACTGTAAATAAAGCAGCGGAATTAGGATGTAATAGTTCTGTGTAACAGAAACCAACGAAATGAGTTGTACTAAGTTCTGTTCTCTTTAATCAAAGCTACTTCTGTTGCATAGGGTATAAAAAGTAATTAGGAAGATGATTGTGAAAGGTAAACCGGTATATTTATTGCTATCGCTTTCTGTATTTCTTTCCTTCCCTTTCACCATATTTCCACCCTTCTTTTATCCTTCCAGCCAACTACAAATTTACATTTATTTCATTTTCGACATTTTTTCCCTTATGCTTTCATTTCTTCTCTGATTTTTCCTTTTTTCTTACTTCCTACTTTCCTTAGATTTTAATTTAACGCAGCATTTCTGTTTTTCTTCCTTGCTTCATCATGTACCATAACAAAGATTTTAAACCTCAAGACGTAAGCTGCATAACGCTTTTCATTTCAGCGTTAAACTTTTTGTTAGTGTATTATATACGCGTATCATAATAGGATTATATTATTTTATTCCATATATTTTCAATAAGCCTTAACTTTTATTCTAAGTTTAAGCGGGCTTAACTCCGCAATCTATGAAATTTGGACGCATATTTATATAGTAATGGGTAATTCAGAAATTATATCTTAGGGAGAACATGAAAAATTTTTATTTTACTTCATTTGGCTTGCAGTTGGATAGGGATATTTTTGCTTGTAAAAGCGGTCGGCTAATTTACTTACTTGTACACTTTGTCTGAACGGCACTGGACAATTCGGGGCGCCCAGACTGGCTGAAAATATGGTCAGATCTGTTGCTCGATGTCAAGCCATCCCCAATGACAATGCCATTGTCTCAGCAGTCCGAAAATAACAATAAAAGAAGCAATGTATGTACAACGTAACACTGAGGCGCGTTCGTGCACCCATTGTTGCAGTGGAAAAGCAATAATCATTACATATCCGAAATATGTCTTGGTAGCCCAAGATATCCAGCATGCAATGCGTATCAGACATGTTGTCATCTGTGGCCTACCCTGCCCTACATTTTTTCACATTTCCTCAAAAAGGCATGATTTTCAAACAAAGTTATTGGACATAAAATGCGTTTTTCGATTTTCTCTACAACATTAGTCTGAAACATTTTCATTCTAGTAAGAACTGCAGGAGATATGATCAAAATGTCAGATTTTATTGAAACTTGAATTTTCGAAAAATACTGCAATATAAAATTTCATAAAATCCGTCTGGTGGTAACTGAGTCGTTCCGTGCGGACTGAGGGAGAAGCGGCTAGACGGACGGACAGACGTGACGAAGCAAACAGTCGCGTTTCGCAATTTTGCGAATGCGCCTAAAAACGCCACGCAGACATGACTTGGTCTCGTTTGGTCCCCGGATGTTTCAGTAGTACCGTGCTGGAGATTGGTTGCTTGTGTTGTGGATACTTTGGTCTCTGATGTCTACGTCATGCTGCTCCCGTGAGACACGTTCTGCTGAAGAATTTTGTAATTCTGCTTTTGTAAAATTTGTTGGAATCCGAGTTTTTTCAGTCTCTTTTTCCTAGAAATTAATTTTTTTTAAACCCGACTATTTTTTAGATCGAGAGGTAACGAAGTATTTACCGGGTTGTATTGACGTGACACAAGGAAACTGGAAGTGCACTAGTGAAACTGAATTGCTGAATTGAATGAATACTGATTTTGCGTTTTCCTTTGTTTATGTTCTGTAAACAGTTGGTATACCACATTTATTACTGTATACACTATCTCATTTCTGAGCCACTCAGTTACGTCAGAGATAGACTCCTGGAATTCAGCCGAATGAGGGTCGTGTTACCATACCTCTGCGATCAGACAAGGAAATATTCGTCTCCCCTCCCTCCCAATTAGCCTAATTCCGATAATTCCTTATCTATAACGGACAGTTTAGTTGGGACGTTAAGCAACCTAGCTTGGTGGTAGCCGTAAGAATCTTCGGGTAAGTGACCTAGGTCACAACGCCCCCCCCCCCCCCAGTTACAAATTTGTTTGCAGCGGTGGGACAGACCCATTAAAACCGCGAGGATCAAGAATATTCCGACATCGCGATGGGAAATTGGATCTGGTCTAAAGCTAGAACCCACGTTGGCAGGTAAGGTCACGCCACGAGGCTAAGCATGATGATGTAGTTATGCAACAGATGGCCCGGGTGCCAGCAGAAGTTTAAACTCCACAAGCGCTAGATCAACAGCGATAAAGGATATGTGACTAGATACACTCATTCCTATATGATCGGGGACGGAGAAGGCAACCCCCGTGAACGAAATTTTCGAGACCATAGAGGACACTACCAAGGTTGGGAATTGATCAGGGGCGGATAAAATTCATGAGGCTTTCTTAAAGCTAACGGACCCCGATAAATCTTTCATAATAGCACGTTGTAGCTACATGCAGACGAAGTAACGAGGGCAAAATTCAAGACTTTTTCCGCAACAGATTCCGGGAGGAGCGAAGTGACAAATTCCAATTTATGCTACTAGATTTGGTCAGGCAAAAGAAAGACGAAACACATCAAGGGCTCGCAGATAGATGTAGGAGCCTAACGCAGAAAACGGTCGTGAAAGTCGAGGACCCGGGTTTACAAATGTCCTTTACGAGCATGCTACTAGCAAGTTTTACGGAAGGAATGATAGGGACTCCGGGACGCCAAGGAAGGTATGCCAGAGCCAACAGCTTACAAGAAGCCCTTAGAACTGCTACAGCTGTAGGACAAGAATAATTACAGGAGAGCAGAAGTGAAGCGTTTTATTTGGAAACCGGCAAACGGCGAACCACTCCGACAGGGCCCAGCCGAGGGTCGAAAAATTTTAACTATGCCCATAGACTGGAAAATTTGAAGTCTAGTGTACAAGTCTAGCCTACAAGTCGGTAGAGCTACATAATAGCCGGTCACACGAAACTAACAAGCGATATTGTGATCGCAAAACGAAAGATAGGAAAATGAGAACAGGTGTTATAGTGTACTTGTTCAACCATGATAAGATATGCGGGCAATGCCAAATTTTAGGAAACCATGGGTTGGTCCTTTCATGATCACCACCAAATTATCAGATTTAAGCTATCGAATAGTAAACCAACACGGCAGAGACCCAGTTGTGCATACAACTCGTCTTAAACAAGCCTACGATCAGGACGTCTGGAAAGTTTCGCACTGTAAAAAGTCTTCCAAGAAGAAGCGGACCCCAAGCCAGAAATCTGAAGAAGACGAGTGAACCGTCCTCACCAAAGGTCCGATTATTATCCTAGAACCCCAGGTTGAGACCCGACGTCCAGTCCCTCTAAGCCCAAACCCATTTTCGCCGACAACCTTACACACCCCTGGTACACGGCCGCAAGCTTCAGACGTCCCTGGATCGGAGTGTGCGGACCCAAGTTACGTCCCATCTGACACAGAGCATTCGAGACGTAAACTATGTACTACAACCGCCTACGGTGGGGATGCCGGCTTTACTGGAGGAGCCTGAAGACGAAGGTATATAAACGTGAGGGATCATCTCCACACACGCGTAAGGATGCACATACCCTACCCACTAAACACGATGGTTGTTCACGCCGCCGCGGACAGCAGTCAACTCTCCAAACGAGCCAAATGCACTGACAAACAACGGAGGCATGTGAAAAGCACACTTTGACGTATTTACACAATGTAAAGCCTGATATTAGTAACCACTAAGACCGAAGTAAACTGAAAGAAAGGTGCTGGAAACGGGTGACTGTCTCGATAAGGGTTAGTTTATCGGGATCTATGACAAACGGACTTAGGACTGCACTGGATAAGGGGCGTCTCTCTTTATGGGAGCGTCTGGAGAACACTGACGGAGGGGTTTCTGAAGGATATATAAAGAAGTTTATTAGTATTGTATGCCCTTTAGAACGTGAATTATTGAATTTTACAGTGCACATAACTTAAGTAGTATATTTGTATATACCGTATCACGAATATATAAATATATTAATATCTATATGCGTATGTTATGGTGTATTTACGGATGATTTTGTTTTGAGCACATTATTGTCCACACCACAGTGTATAATCATGGACTCACACGTCCTTTACATATGCTATGTAATTTACAGTCTAATGTACCGGACGTACACGTGAATGGAATTTCGCGTGGTTGTGTTTAGGTACAATATGGGTATTAATTTGGACAAGCTTATTATAAGCAGCACGCTTTGATGTACATGTCGTACAGCACGCGCTTATATAAGTATTTATTCCGTATGGCGTACATACAAATGTATATATTATTGTAGCTTAATCATACGAATGGAGATATGGCACGGTGTGCATACATCTGGAGATATCCCTTGTTACCTATGCAGATATTCACACGTTTTATCAGTACGGATATATTTTAACTTTACTCACTGGGGCTTACATATCGATCTGTTCACTTATTGATTTAAATATCGTAGGGTACATCTGAGTGCATATTTTATATGACTTACACGAGAATGCATATAAATGCTATTGTTATGTACCCATAATTAGTTTACGTATGGTTGTACGTACTACAGAGGACATACGTGAACATGCGCATGCTGTGGAATGAATACGGTTACACATACCGCAGAATTTGTATGTGCTTGCAAGTTGTGGTTTCTTTGACCATATTTCAGAGACCACTGAATTCTTGTGTGGACGGGTATAGGCAGGTAATTGGACGGACGAGCCATTCGCCTTACCTGTAACTAGTTTAGACAAAACACTGCGTGGATGAAGTCAACTTGATTTCAATCCTGTGTGTTTCATAAGTGAGGCAAAGAATGTGTCCTGCAGTGACTTGGTCGGCAAGGTAAATACACTCACACTCTTTCTTTTGCTTTCCGCCTCGAAATCACTCAAACCCATCGTTACGATTTTCATACAGTGTATATCTCTGAAATTTACGTTCCTGTATGCATCCTATATCAAACGTATGGAATTAACATAAATCAACTTCTACTGCTACAAAGTATGAATACAGATGCGTGATTTCAATAAAAGATAATGTGCATAACTTATGCTGCACACATTGAATTATTTGTACCTAAGATAAAGTGCAAAATTTGAGTAAACTCATAAATGCGTACTAAAATTCTTGCTTATGTTCTTGTGTATATTTTTATGTACTGAACAGGTGGATTTTGTCCAATGTTAAACCCAAGTTTTGAACGGATATCCCACGGCATTTCCTAATATTTCACGTAAATATTCAAAGCGTTTCAACATGTTACATTCTGCACATTGTGTATGATCATGAAATCAATATTTTGTAATTTTTATACCTGCATGATACTGAAATAAAATGCTCAATACGAAGTCTTACAACAAATACACACTTCCTGGCCTATAAAAGTCCAAGAGTCTGTACAGCATTTCACCATATATATTTATAGTGCCTGCCCAACTCTAGTAGTTTCAGTTTCAGAACTTTCGATAGACAAAGAGAATCATTTTATTAGAAATTTTAAAGCAGCGTCACGGAAGAAGGAAATGTAAAAGGAGTCTGCGCGCGTTTCTCTACCCGCCACTGCCAAGATTGCTCGAGGTCTCACAGAGGCGTCTCTAACGGAGAGGGGGCAATGAGAGACGGCGCTTTGAACCGGGTTCTGAATTATTAAGAATTCTATATGAGTCTACCTTTGTTCCGGACGCAAATTGTAAGCTGCTTTGAGATTCGCTTCAAAATTGGAAATGCCCTCAGTACAAAGGAGGGGTTGAAACCCACACAGCATTCTGTCGCATTCAGGGAGCGACCGAAATACTGTCCCATTTTTTGAAACGGTTTCAACTGATCCGCCGCAATAAAGCCGTGAGGTTTAATGGCGTTTTTCTGTGCGGTTTAAGGACTACACAGTGTGGGTGCAACTATGGGAAAACATATCGTATAAATAGGCAGAAAACATTTCTTCGAAAATCTCTAATTCTGCCTATGACGGTTGACGAATTCACCAGAATAGTGATTGTGCAATACGATGCACGCATCTCGATCAAATACACATTCAAGCAAATTATGGGAAATATTAGTTACCAAAATTTCTTTCCACCTACAATCCTAAGTATTAACTTCTTATTTCCACATCCTGTCTCGAATGTGATATTAAACACATTTTGTGTAAACGTTTCAACAGAAGGACTTTCTCATTACAAAATTACTATAATACCTTGTAAGACATGGTTATTACTTGTCCATCAGGGATGTAAATTTTTTTCAGAAAATTCAACACTTTACAAGTAGGTAATTTTGTGTCTGGCAAAATCGTTGTTAAGGCATTTAGTGGAAACGGTACAGCTCAGTGACAACCGCTAAAACTCTCTTTCGTGTCACACTTTATGAGTACTGTAAAATACAACACAGCTGCGCACACAATATCACTCACATGTCTTTGACCTATTTCCATCGTCGCTTCAAATAAAGTATAATATTACACAACATTTCGAAAAAAACCCATTTTTCGTCTTCATAAAAACCGACATGGTACTGTACAGTTTGCAAATATATTGTAAGCAACAATTTTAATAATAGTAATAACAATAATAACATAGATTAATTCTTTGTTAAATGAATTAACTTTCACTTGAACGTTTTATAATGCCAGCTTGGAAAATATTCGGACATGAGCACCATATTTCAAATTTTTCGATGTTCGTGAAGCGATCTGGAAAAATGTTACGTACGATTGAAACTAGGGATTTACATATTTACATGTTTTACTATTCTCGTTGGGAGACCGCGGTAGGACAGTGGTTAAGGTATTGTGCTACAAATCGGAAGGACGCTGGTTCGATCCTAGGTGGTGTCATTGGGATTTTTCATTGACATAAAATCCTTCGGATCGCATTATGGCCCTGGGATCGACCCAGCCTCTAACAGAAATGAGTGCCAGGAGCATTTTCTGGGGGTAAAGGCGACCGGTGCTCAAGTCTGATTGACAACCTTACCACCATCCTGTGCCGTTGTCACGAAATCTGGGAACCTTAACTTCCTGGAACCCTCTGGACCACTCCAGGGCTGTAACGGGACTGCTTTACCTTTTTTACTATTCTCGTTATATTTTTATTGTTCTCTTTCCTTCTCATGCCCCTTCTGTCTCTTGTCTCCTTGTTTGTTTATTCATATTTATTTTATTTCTCTATTTATCTAATTTTTCCTGTCCAATTGTATATATTTTTCCTGTCTCACATATAAACACATTCCTACGGTTAGGCCTCTTTCTTTTTTTCACACTCTTCTCTTGTTTTTCCGTTTATTTCATTTGTCTGTCTCTTTATTCTTTCCGTTTCCGAAGGGCGCATAAGACGGTTTGATTCGTTGTATATTAAGTGAGAGCTTCTTGTGGCTTTTGGAGAGAACAGCAAGATTGGAGTTCGTTGTGATAATTGACAATGAAAATAGACTCCATTTATGGGCATTACATTCCGAAAAGTCTAAAATATTTTACTATCTTTCGAACAGCATTCAGGAGGGTCATTTGAACTATTTTATACACATTTAACACAGGCAAGATTTAATTAAGGTCTTTTTGTGTGGACTACCGTGAAAAATTCAATTATTGTCCAGCCTTCTGGTGTGCCCTGCATTTACCTAGATGAAACCTTTTGTAAACAGCTATTCAGTAAAAACACATACCAACCCTTTCACCAAATCAGAGTTCCGAATCATAACAATCCTATTTTCCGCGCACACTAACCGAATTTACTGTTAGATAACAACGACAGCACTGGCGGACATTATGTTCATGTGACATCGTTGAACCTGGCTTGAATTCAATGATAAATTCGGCTACGCAGAAGATAGTATACAAACTGAAATCCAGTGTTAGGGTCAGTTTTAGGAACGTATTAATTAAATCAACCCATATTAGCCTACCTTACAATAAAATACACGGCAAAGGGGGTTGCCTCCGTACTAAATTTCAGGCATAGCAGCAGCACTGCGGGTAACATTCAGAATATAAACTTATGGTTGTATCCAGTAGCTAGCCAGGAAATTCCACAAAAGGCCTGAAAGGGAATCTACACAACTTTTTAACTTCTACACAAATGGGGTCTTGTTAAGGATAAACTCCGGCCGAAATTTCCGTCCCTACATAGCTTGTAAAGTTGTCCTTAACTTGGAGAAACCTACAATATCGTCATGACAAAGAAGGACAAGTGCTCTGAGATTTGGAACCATGCAGACTGGTATATGGATAAGGACGTTTCGGGAGATCTTGCTTTTTCCGTACTCAGGGTAGTGTAGTGTGTAGTGGTATAAGATATATCTCAAAAGACTGAAATCCCCAACACCTATGTTACACCTTGAAATCTCGTAGTTATCAAATATGTTCCTTTTATTGGCGTTAGAATTTAATTTATTCAAAAAGTAGTCAGGGACGTTCCAGTATAAAGAATATTCAAATCTCATAAGAAAGCCCAATTTTGGTATAGGTTCAGGCCACTGTGAAGAAATAAAGTATTTGAGTCATCACTCCGTGTAAGTAACATGTGCTCATCTTTCAACGAATGATTCGAAACGGGAAGTTTGTTTTCCTTCCTTATCACGTATTGTATGTGGGTAATAAAACACAGCAAGGACGTGCTGCTTCCATCTAACATAAGTCGGTCACCGTATATCTCCCAGACACATGCAAAATTTGATAGATTTTTTTTTTTTCTGAACGTGTAATAGGTGCGCTCACATGCGACTGGGTAGCTCCCTATGTTGCTCTCTTACAAGCCTGTGGAGTGCCTTTCGCATTCCTAATAGCATTCGTTTGGCTGTATTTAGCAGTTGGTATCTAAGAGGTACAGCGCGACCGTCCGCTTTACTAGTGCGGTCTTAGAGTCTGGCGGTAGTCATGGATTTGCTTAGACCCAAGTAATGCAAAGGATGCCAAGTGAATTCGTGCAATGATATTGTCTGATGATGTAAGTGATGATGACAGCATCGATGACGGGACGGAATCCGACGATGAAAGAGAGAAGGTGGCGCCGAGTGTACAGGAGACGCTGCGTCGGATGATGATTGCTGCAGTGACGTGGACGCTAGTGACAATTGCTTCTAATGGAAAGGACAAGAGGAAGTGGGTTAAGGTTAAAGTTCCACACATATTCATCGCAGATGGAAAAATATTCTAACAAAATAGCGTGGGGTCATTGGTCGAGGGTGAAGGCCACCGCGCCCTTTCGAAGCTTGGAAATGTCTCAATACGGATGAAATTTGATATACTGTTGTTCATGGCACAAATCAATGTATTCTTATTATTCAACCTAACTTCAACCGTGAAATTGATGCCATACTCACGGACAAAATTGCGATGAAAGATTTCATCGGTCTTCGGTGCTGAGCTGTAGCGCTTCGTAGCAACAAACACAGTTGGAAGAATAGTGGGTACTGAAGGAAATGGCACTGAAGAATGTCGCTTAGTTATGAATCAGAGCTTCAAGTTCTTAATCAGATGTATTCTTGAATAAACTAGAGGTTTATCCATAAAAATCTTTACCTTTTTTAACAGAAAATTGGAATGTATCTCAGAGATACCTGCGACAAACTGCGTTCCTATCAGGGGCGCGACCGACGAAAGCTGAACAAGCACGACGCTTCATGTAAAGGGCCGATCACACAGAGTCGATACAGGCGAAAATTAAATTCCCCGGACCATTTTTAAAGTATATTCCAATCGAAATTCCATTGTGATTCACCAAATAATCTTGTTTCATATAGGGTCTAACCATTTTAACATAGTTTAAACACTTCAGCACCATGATATGGATGGTTTTACAGAACACGTAATATCGATTAACGATATTTAAGGCTTCTTTTAATGCTACACTATGAAGGAGGTCTTTCGATTTGAAATTGACAAAATCGGCTCTGAATAGACCCACATTTTGTACGTGACAAAGGGAAAACTGTCACATACGGATAAATAAAGTTAGCCAATTGTTTTTTTGAAAAGAACTAAATTATAGGTTGATATTGAAATAGTATAGAAACACAAAAGTGCCAACAAACCTTGGACACAGACGGGCAATAAATGATACACAATGGGACTCGCAACTAAAAGCACTGCCGAAGAATCGCTCCACAAGCAACGGACAAATCTTACGGCTTCCAGTATAAAATGAGACAGATGTAAATTTTTCGAGCAGAAAATCTTCACTTTCGTTCAGTTGAGTCTGAATTGTAGCTAGGGTTCAAATTACACATCAAAGTATTTCGGATCAGTGAACCTTCATGTCTGGCATGCTCCATTAGTTCCGAGTTGCACGGCCAGAGGGCACCAGTGGAATATTAAATAATTGCATCTGTAGCTGCTTCTTCTTTGTTTAATATTGCAGTGCGAAGCCACTTGTTGGCACGTACGGTGTTCATAAAGTTTTCACTTATAGAACGGCACTGCACAATTACGGCCCGCAGAACGAAACCGAGAATAATTTTGCCGAAATATGGCGTGTCGGTGCACCTGCTTTACTTTATCAACAGATAGGAACAATTTGATTGATCTCTGGTGCTATCACGAACAAAAAGACGATAACATACTAAAATCTTTAATATCTGCAGCACTTGCCTTTGTATTATATTGAGTGTGCTATATTTCTTTAAATAAAATTGTATAAAATTTAAAATTTTGTCCAAGGGTCTGCATTTTATTGGTCGGATTCAGACCTTCCGTAATTGTCACAGTATTATTATAAGTTAACTTATTAAAACTTTTATTTATATTCTTTATCTCTTTGTACCTAGGGCATGATGTCGGGTTGCCATGAAATGTACTGCTGTCATGCCACTGGCATAATACTGTGTTTTTCATGTAGTCACCAAACCACGAAATGGCAAGTTGACATTTTGACAGAACCTTCATCTATACCCAACAGTAGGCTACTTAGGTCACTCAGGTAGTTTCTCGTTGCGTAATATCCTAAGTTCTCTACTTACTCTATCCTTATTTAAGTCTCAATATTCTCTTCAGAAATACTTGTAATTCCACAAAAGAAAGGACCATGTTTACATTCATAAAAGGAAATAACAAAATTTCTCTTTTTATATATGGATCATCAGGGTTTTGAAAATTTGACGGAATGGAAAACTTCCTAAAAGAATAAAAAACAAGCATTTACAGATTTTGTTATTCTCCAGACTTTATCATAAAATTTAATTTTATTTAAGACAAAGTCAGTAAAGTACATTGTGTTTCACATTATTAAAAAACGCCTTAAAACAGAAACAGAATTAAGAAACCTTGCGCAGGACTTTTCCAGACACAGGTAATACAACTGACAATGTCAGAAAATGGTACAGTGGACCAGACCTTCCTGAAGAACTTTGAATAGTCTAGTGTCATAGAACGTACTGCTTTGATTGCAGTTTCGTCTGAGACACAGTAATATAAGCAGCAGAATATTGTAGACTAAAGGATACTGCCGTATCGTCTGATGCTATTAAACATGCAGTTCCCATTGATATTACTCTGAAGACTTCCTTCACAACATAATTCAGCACTTCTCTGAAAGATTGATATGCTTATTCGAGAAATAGGGCTACTGATGTCGGAATCCAACTCTTGTTTCAAGAACAAGAGAGGAAGCTGTGTTACGAGGGATGATGTGTTACTGTAGTATCGTTCCCCGAGGAAATCACCGCCAGAACAAGGAGGGGACGTGATCCTGACAACGAGGAATTCTGCAGGCAGTTTCAATTATGAGGACAGGGCTGGAGAGTCCGATATCACAAGCAGCTGTCCACCTCACAGAGGCGAGTGATGTTTAGCCGCCAATAGACGTAGAAGACTTTAGACATAGAATGACAGCTCACGCAAGCCCACCATCTTCTTACGTGTCTGCTGTTTACTGTGTACCCAATCATACAAGCTTCTAATCCAAGTGCATCTCTACCGACACTGTCATCCATCCATTTACATGTCTACGCACCGATCTATTCCCTAATCTCCCCATACACCTACGCAAACATCCCCTCAAATACCTGCATGAACACGCCTATATATCCACCTATTCAACCATTCCCCTCTTTGTCCACTAATCCACGTCCCAATTACTACTGTACCCATTCAAATACTCACATATCTCTACCCATACTTTTGTCTGGCACTACTAATCTACCTAAACGTTTTTCTACCTAACGACATACTCAACAAATAAAAATAATAATACTAATAATAGTAATAATAATAATAATTTTACAACATAAAATTAGCCAAGCACAGCAGAAAAAATAGCAATCACAAGGCATAACAAACTAAATAGCAAAAAAATAAAAAAATAACAAAACCAGATCATATGAAGATAAGACACCAAAGAGAAAAATTACTGTATAAATTATTATTATTATTATTATTATTATTATTATTATTATTATTATTATTATTATTATTAGCTTTAAGAGAGTCGCTTAAAGGAAAAAACGAAAGAGAGTTTTGATAGCACACTGTGTCCGTGCACAAAAGTATAATAATATAATAAATGTCATTAAAATATATTTTTGAAAACGTATTTTGTTATGAAGAACTGCACTGTACACAGTTCAACCCCTTCCTCTAAATTATAAATAAACTGAGTCACGATGTAAGCCCACACAAAACCCGTACACATTCTCTCGATCCCCCCTACCCCCAGCAGCCCACCACACCGTGCCCAACCCCCCCCCCCCCCTCCCCCCAACACACGGTCTGTTGTCGGTATAAAAGCAGACTTTCTGGACAGAGATTTTTAAATACTCGAATAAACAGTTTTGCGTATTAGAGATGGGACATCTAAATGTGTATGTAGGCACACATGTCCGTATATGTGTGTATACAACACATGCATGCATGTATTAAGTAGGTATGTATATGTATGTCTCATATCCCTGATTCTAGCCTTAACACGGCTGTGACATCACTCAGAATATAAAATTTATTCTTAACCATGGATAGCATGGTGCCACCCACACAGCAAGCATGGTATAGAAGATATGTGCTTAATGCCACAAGTGACAAAAAATCATAGAAGAAGAATGAAAATAGGCTGAAAATGTTATACGAATGGTTTCAAGTTAATAATAATAGTAATAATAAGTGTAACTCTAAAAGCACATAATACTAGTGTTAACAGTACATTCCTCATTCTTTCACAGTGGATATTCCGAAGGCACATTCAGATGTTACGAACTTGCGTGCCGTGGACTGCTACTTTGTTCGAGTGTCGTTCCAATCACCAGCGCCTCCAAGAACGTTCCTCTATAATCCATCAAGTAAGCCACAACAAATCCCTTCCCATTCGTCGCACATGAATAATTGTGTGATTTGTGTGATTTCTTGAGTCTTCATAGTGTAAACACATTAGTTGTTATAGCTTTGTAATGCAAGATATAACGCCCGTGACATAAATTGTGAGATATCAATAGACATGCTGGTGAGACAGCTCAAATTGTCGGCGTTACGTTTCTCCTGATTCCTAGTATGCATAATTCTACATATTTGCTTCAAATATATTTCCATTTTTTCACAAGCACATATTTTTTGCCCCTCATGTGTTCAAGGAATTTGAAACCAGAACGGTTGTACATAAGTGATTTCTCAAAACAAATTACCTATAAATATTGCACACATTCATCGCCCAAATATCTGAGAGGTTGCACAGTATGTCGGAAGTAGATATTAGTGTTTACTGGTTGCTTACCTAACTCATTTACAGTCAGTTGCAGATCTAACAGTTTAGTTCAGATGGCAGTCTTCTGTTTCTGTATGGTGTAGGTTTGGAGGTTGGCATCGACATTTCGGAGAAATAGGAAGACTTAGTCTTCATGGTTAAAAGATTGGTTCAGGAGATGCTGAAGTGATTAAGAAGAGGATCTACGTCGATCAGGAGGGTAGGCAGCAATGAAAGTGGCCGATAATACTCATGGGAAGCGGTGAAGGAATAGCTCTCTCCTTACTACAATCCGGATTTGACATATCCCATGTAACTTGCCTATATAAATTTCCCATAACCCGCATCCTCGACCTTACACGCTTTGACGGTGAAGACAGAGGCGGCACGGATCCCACAAAAAAAATGTGGGCATATACGAAAAGTTGTTTGCGACTTTCCATAGGCTCGATGAGGGCTAAACGGGAATAATCCCTTTTAATTATCTGTTCTCAAGTATGCCTTTTGTTTTGGCAGTATTCGTAAACAACATCATGGCGTATTCCGAATATAAAATTGGCATTAATCGACTGAAGGTTTGCTATGGAGTTCTGATGAGCACTCTTCACGACTCTTATGCAATTAAGTCACAGATTCTACTAAGATTGTGTTTGCTTCGCTTAGAATATCTAAACAATGGGAGAGAGACAACAAGGAGAAATAATTCGACTATGACAGAACAAGACAAACTGGATAAAGGAAGGAACCGAAAAAATAAAAAAATAAAATCTAGTCACAAATGCTGTGTTCCACGTAAAAGCGAACAAAACCAAGAGGCGTAAATAGAAAAGAAATATAGAAAAACACAGCTTTAAGAGATTGAGATTGCTTCCTTATACAAGGTGTTAGAAACTGGAATACTTAACAATGTGAATTTCTTTGGTTATTTTAATGTGTATCCGGATAGGTCGTGAAGTATGAAGTACACATAAATGATAAAAGAAAATCGCGTATAGTTGGAAATGCACAAGTTGAAGACAAGAGCACTTCAAAATTTACGGAAGTACGTGAAGATCACTGCTATAAAATGTCATAGCCTATTTTCACCTCAACTTGCAATTCGCAATTTATGAAACTAGATATGGATTCTAAAGCGCCTAAACAAAACTTTTCGAAAACTGGTCACAGAGACAAAATTTCTTCAAAATTCTTCGGGCTGGCTTACTAGGCCCATATTCGAGGGAAGGTTTTGTCGATATGCCTCGAAAATTTCTCTGCGTGTTTGTATTCTCACCTGTACGTTTCATTACAACTGGATCCTTCGGTCCTGCAACCCCTTGAGTTTCTCTTTGATCCTTCCTTTGCTTCCTGTTTCATCTGTCTCATATTCCCTCCCCAGACACTCGTGACTTCGTGTCCCCCGCCACCCACTCACCCCCAGACGCGACATCCACTTTCGTTTCTCGTGACCGCAAAGTGTTGGCCAGGCCACCGGGAGCAATACGCCACGTCGCGTAGTGATGGAACGAATCACGTTTTTTGAAAATAGAAGCTCAACAACACGACAATTCTGTGGCTGTCCAGTAACCGTGATGTAGGCACAGCTGAAAGACACATATGTTAAAAATTCACACCCAAAATTAGAGGACAGCAGCCAAACCAGCTGCACTACACGCCGTATTTAAGTGTTTAGTCGACTGGCCTCACTTATTTCCTGCGATGTGTGTCTTACAACTCCGATTTTTGAAAGAAAGGATAGATTTTTAACAACCTTTGTGTAAATGTTTTCCACTGGCCAATTTAATCTCTTACTGTTAAATCATCACCTTCCGTAATAATAATAATAATAATAATAATAATAATACGGCAAATGCGTTATTTTAAAGCCATACTCTTAATTCCCCACAATAAATAATACCAATATGGCAGACGCGCCACACATGCTACAAGTAAGGGGGAATATCGTCACTTACTTCAGGGTCCTCAGGTGGTATGTATATATATATTGCAACAGATGCAGTAAAAGGTAATATTGTGAGAAGTACAAAGTAACATCGTGGCCATGCAAACTGTTTCCTGGGGGCATTTTCCTTCTCCTTCACACGTGCCACATGTTCTGCCCATCTCATCCTTCTTCATTTCATCACTCTAATAATAACTGGAGAAGAATGCAAATTACGAATCGCCTCAATAAGCAATCTTCTCCAACCTCCTCTCACTTCGTTCACTTTACAACCAAATACCTTCCTCCCAATCTTGAAAAAGTCACGTTTCTCTGTTAATGCGAGAGGTCACGTTGAAGTGTAAAGTTTTTATTGATACATAATGATCCAGCTTCTACGTTTTAGCATAAAGCTCAATATATAATTTTATTCAATTTAAATGTAATTATATTGGTTGTTTCACCTTTATTTATTTTGATAATACATGCCTAGAAATAATCGAATGGAGATTGCATCAATACATTTAAACAGAAGCAAAGTGCACAGCAATATAAAACAGGTGAAGGCTGATTATAAATATTACATTCTAATGAATGGTGGTATATTCAACTATATAGGATTCCGACGATGGTATGTGACTTATTGATCTAATATTACATCTTTCTACTTCGTCCATCGTCTAATTTTTGATGACGCACGAAATTCCTGAAGCCGGCTCTGCCCCTGTATTCAGGCAAGGAAAGACCCTCCTCTGATGCCCAGTGACAGAACAGCTCTACGTAAGGTGCCTACCACACTGTGGTTTCCACAGATAAAATTTTATTTACATGTTCAGTAGTATGTCCAAAATAAAATTAATCGCATTTTAAACTGTACAGGCGATTCATCCAAAAATGAACTTCCGTGCAGGAGAGTTGGGTTGTTAATCTTTCAACAATTTACGAGAATCACAATGTGACGTCATAAGACTCCTCTTAGCGCTAAGTATAGTACTTCACCACTAATACAGAGGAAGTCTAAGATTAAAAATATTTTAATATATTATCGCAGAAATAAATGCGTAAGGAATTGTCAACTATGTTCTTTCTAATTTTCTCCCTACTTCCCACCACAGGAAACACGGGACATTACTATCGCCCATCTATGGCACGCTTTTTGTTTAAATAGGCTCTAATAACCTGTCACAGACTGAACGCAATCTTCGGCACCAGACCTTTCTGCTTGGCTTGAACTCAGAATTTCCAAAATATTTAACCCTGCAAGCTTACGTTTATCTAAACCTGGGTTAAGAGACACTGTTATCGTTTAGCTCCGGTTAATCGAAGAAACCAGCGACAAACACGGTGATAAAACACCAAACAAAGTAGAGACAACAGAATTGTGACGAGTCTTATGAATCATTCTGTACGCGTGTGACAAAAAGAAGGTCTTCAAGGAATAGGCTTCGTGTAACACTGGTAGCGTCTTGGTCACGTGACTGCAACCCCGTTGCTTAAGCTGCAAACAGGACAGGCCAGATGAACAGCAAATATGTGATGCACCACGTTGGATTTCGAAGGATAAATAAATCACTTGTCGCCCCAAAACTCTGTCACCTTAAACTGAAGTTGCGCTACTACACAACCGTGAAAGAAGCGTAAAAGTAGGCTTAATGAAGGAGAGAAAATTTGTATTTTTTTCTGGGAAAAATGATTCATTTCTACAATTCCTGAATTGCATATGTACCACGTTAAGATTTTGTCCTAAGTAAGGCCACGAACGATCCTGCACTAATAGCAAACTAACCATCCTAAGAGTGAGCGTCTTGCAGCACGCAATAGAAGCTTAATAACATTGTGAATACATTAAATTATTACGCAACATATGGTTTTCCTTTTTTTCGGTTTTGCTGTGTTAAGACAGTCACAGAACCTAATTGGGAGAGATAAGCCAAATTAAGTATGTGTGGCAGTTTTGAAAAATTTTCGTTACAAATATATTGTCTTCCACAGACTTATTTTAACTTCCTGTCAGATACCAGTACGTTAGGCGTGTTTTCACCAAACACTTTTACAAATTCGCTTCTCAGTCTCTCCGTCTGCAATAACCTTACCTCAATGAAAAGTTCAATACTTTCTCGTTGCTCTCACATCATAAGTTTGCAGATCCCGAAAACTGTTATTAGCGATGTCACGAAATTGAGTGTAGCTGTTGAATTTCCTCCAATTGCACAAATTGCAGAAACGTTTTCGTGAAAATTGACCAACTGGTTCAAACGTTCCTTTATTAGAGAGGATGTAGAACAGAATGCAAGAGTTCTTCGCTAATACTACCAACAAACAAGTCAATGCACGTTGAAATGGCGATTCGCCAATATCGATCATTTCAGTGACTGGCTGTGCAGAAACATAAGCCTGAAGGCCACAAAAAAAATAGATCTCACATACAAACTTTGCAGCGCCTATACAATAGTGGATATTATAAAATTTACATTTCATAAGCCCTATAAGCTTCAAAATAGTATACATTATTTTGTTGCAGACAACGAGCATAGGAGAAAAGGCGATTAAGTTGCGAGACTGTAGGTTAATGAAAGAAGTGAACAGGCGACCATTTAACACAGGAACTTGCTGTACATATAAGGACGGGAAACGTAAATGAAAATCGACCCGCACCACTATTTTGCTTCACAGAGCCTATGGATGGACTACGATTGGCTCAAGTGCTTTCACAACGTGAAAACAGACGTGTCGGTCCTTCAACGACTGCCAGCCTAACTCCAGCTTCATTTGTATCCCACACGACTTGTCGCACGAATTGACATAACACTACAGTTGCTGTGAATGTTAACATTTATCGTCGGCGACGTTAAACTGATTCAGGATTGATGGCGTCACCATTCACAATCCTTATGTGCGTAAACTGGCACACAAATGTAGCCTCTTCGACGCCGATCGGTTATCGACTTTCTATAGGTTAACAAGGAAGTAATACACACTCTTCATAAAGAAAATAGACATATGCCGTTTTTGATCAGGTCAGATGGCATAAGATGTTCACAACATAACCATAAATACCAGGCAACTAAAAGGAATTTAGTGTATTTCTTGCAAGAACAAATTAACCACTTTCTTAAAATTTTATTAACAAGACGCTTAGGGTATAGTCACCCCCACATATATATGATTGGTAAAATGTTCATCCACTCCTACCTGAAATTGATATAAACATATGTTTAAAATCTATTCTAAAATTCAACATAAAATATTTCCATTGAAGTCAGTTTAATATCCACATGTTTGGCGCATAACAGCCGAATTCACTGTGACAGTCGTTAAATAAATGCCTGAATGAAAATAAATAAAATTATCATTCCCCATAGATATGCAATACATGTGAAGGAGCCACAAATAAAAGGAGTGTAATATTCGCTACCGAATTCAAATTTCTCAGATTGCAGACCAACGGTGGCTGCTGTGAACATATTAACGAATTTCTGGCACCACAAAAGATAGAGAATAACATGACAAGCTGTATGCTCTAACACTTCATATGCAGTCTGCTAAGGAACACAGAGACGTAGGTAGGGGGGGGGGGGGGGGGGATAAATTTTAAACGAGGGAAAAA
>Ga0123355_10004654_pt1 | contig 19966 bp, 14 predicted proteins | sample TergutEmb28metaG_3_FD_89872 | JGI IMG/M metagenome (GOLD analysis project Ga0123355, IMG submission 89872) | Embiratermes neotenicus P1 segment gut microbial communities from Petit-Saut dam, French Guiana - Emb289 P1 | ecosystem: Host-associated > Arthropoda: Insects > Digestive system > Gut ...
AGCCGGACGAGGAGGCTGAAACTCTGGTAGTTTCACTCAAAGAGTACATTCAAAACGTGGCTTCAGGCGAAAACAACCCTTCGTGGGAAGACGCGGCACTTGGCGCCAATATTCTCATGCAAATGTCTGTCGCGCTCGACCGGATTTCAGATAATCGCTCTAGAAATTCAGGCCGCAATTTTGACATTACAAACAGACCGGGGCACGGCTCTGCCTTTGTGCCCGGACGAAATACTTTTAATAATGTTTCACGAATAGTCGATGAACTATGGGGACTACGCGTTATTGAAAAAGATGGGCGTATGATGCCACCAAACGATGCATTCCGCCACAGCGCCAGAAATTTAGCACTCCGCGGCTACAATCCCGCTCAAATAATCAATTATATTTGCCCGCATCACACAGTTTCAGGATTCCATGGCCCATACTCACCCTACCCCGGATTTATCCTCAGGGAAGGCACAGTGAGCGACAGAGTATCTGACATGCAAGGGCGCCTAAACCGTATCAGCAGAAACTGGCGCATACCCCCAACAGGGGCTCTCGACGGGGTATACGGCCCACGCACAGAGGCTTCCGTTTATGCGTTCCAAAAAGCATTCGGCCTCCCGCAAAACGGCGCAATAGATAAGTGCACATGGAGCGAGATTATAGATATTTCTGAAAACATGGAAAAGTTCGGTGAACCTTCGCTTCCGGGAGAGAGGTTTGCTTCCGGTGAGGGATCGGAAGGCTTTGCAGGGGCGCCCGGCGCGGTGGGTGCTGCATCCCGGGTAGATGAGAAAGAGACTTTTGAGGAAAGTGATACAGAACGTGCAGAGACGGCGGAGCAAGGCGAGACGCCATTCTCAGAAGAAATCAGTACAGACACATCACAAACAAATTATAGCACAGCAGAAGCTGTAAGCCATTCTGTCAATCCGGCTATGCTGCTGGCGCTAGGGTTGAGCAGTAGGAGAAGGTGGTATTGATAGGAAAAGCCCTTTGGGGGAGCTCTCCCAAAGGGCTTGCTACTGAGTATAGCTAGATAATAAAAAAGTCATCCTCGCTATTTGCCATTGGAGCATACTTTTTTTCCAGTTCATCTCGAAGCGTAGATAGCCTTAAAACAGCTCGACCAATCCAGGTATCTTTTACCAATCTGTACAATTCGTTATCTGCTTTTATTTCATCTATGCTACAGATAATTGTTTCACTAATCTCACCGTGACATGTATCACCCCGTAGATATTCTTCAAGTTTTTTGTCGGCTTCAAAGATATACATACTATCTCCACTAAAATATCCTGAACTGTGGAGCAAATTGAATGCAGGATCAGCTCGATAGCTCATGCCCACACCAAATGTGTCTATGCTGACACTACTTACAACCCTATTAAAGTAAAAGCTATATTTATCGCTACCCACAAAGTCAAGTTCTACTTTCTTTAATAATGGCAATATTATATTTTTTTCGAGCTTGCTTCTTTCCATGTCACCGAGCATGCCAAACACGTTATCAGTGAGTGCTCCACTCGGATTGTGATTAATGATTTGCATTCCCCTACGCTCCATTACGTCGTCAGACTGGTCTTTTAAATATACCGCAGTAAAGTATTCCTGGAATGACCTATGTACAAAACTATAATGGGAGCCTTCTTTATATAGCATACATACAGCATCAACCAAATCCCGAATGAAGCTAGCTGTCTCAAAGCCTATCCCTTCTCTGGATTCAAGTTCGGCTCTAGCCTTTTTCAATATGATTTTCAGCTTATCTTCAGCAAACTCTAATTCATTACTATAATAAGTCAAGCAGCAAAAACATGCAAATACCTTTTTAAAGGAATCCGGCGGCAATCCACTTTCCAATTTGCGTTTATAGCCTTCTTTTGTGGAGTCGTGCCTCGTAAGAAGCGTTTCAAATGCTCGCTCATAGAATAAATGCAACTTTTCCGGTATACCAGCATAATCATCATATGTCAGAAACATCATAGTGAGCAATAACGGATTCGAAGCAAATGATTTATGCTCATCGTACAGCACCTCATCTAACGCAAATATAAATCGTTCTTTTGAGTCCTTGTCGTAATCCAATCTTCCAAGCAACTCAAGTGCTTGCTCCTTATCCAGCCCCGTTGTTTCAAGAACCGCAAACCTCCCGAATTCAAGAAATTCTCCCGAAGGCCTGGTTGATACAGCTACATAGTTTTTTGTATATTTATCGCAAAAGTCGTTTAGCTTTTTTACAAAATCGATAGCTTTCTCGCTTCGTATCTCATCATACCCATCTAGCAAGAGCAGAAACAGCCCCTGTTCAAGTGCATATTCGATAGCGTACTTTGTGGCTGATGTGCCAAGCACACCTAACTTCTCAAATAAAACGTCTATCAGCTCATAATCCTCTTTTTGATCATTTATATCCTTCAGCTCAAAAAGCACGGGAATTTTACCTTTATTGTCAAGTTCGCTCAAAAATAAGTGTTTCATCAGCATTGACTTTCCGATGCCACCCGTGCCTTTTATGATAATAAAATTATGGCATCTAAATATATCTTTCGAGCTATTGACAGTTATAGGCCTATCCTTCTTATCTGCTCTCAGCGTTGGAACTACAAAAAACTCCCGGATAGGTCTAGGTCTATCTCTGTATAGTAATGTTTTGGCATGAGAGTATTTTTCGTATGATTTTTCTAAGTACGCAGCAAAGGCGATACCAAGATCAACCTTATACTGCTCTAGTTTTTTCTTAGCTTGCTTTATCACAGTGCTCTTAATCGCCTCTGAAGACTTATTCCATACTGCTTCGATTGCACCATGTGCCATTGCTTTCCACTCGTCATGCATATTTTAGCCCCCTTCTATCTATACTTTTACAATACACCTGTTTGTAACATTTTGTCAAGAATTGTACAACAAAAAAAGCATGCCGTAGAGCTTTTCTGATGGCATGCTTTAAATCTCATTAAAAACATCCGCACAAGTATTGCTTGTTCTTGCAGAATTTCCCGATGATGAGATTACTGCTCGGAGGCCGCAATGACGTGACAGGAGCGATTAGCGTACATCATACAATAGCCTGCTATTGCTTCCGTAGGGGCGAACTTTGTTCGCCCGAAAGCCAAAAATTTAGTTAGTCTAATAATATTGAGGCGCCGCTTATTGCTCACGCTTCCCCAACCCCTCCAGCGCCTCTTCCAGTGTGAAAACCGGCGGCTGGCACGCAGTATCCGTGCACAGATAAAACGCCTTACTCCTCCCCTCCGGAACTTTATACTCACCAGCATCCTCAGCCATCTTAACGATAACCATAGTAAATGGGTCATATCTCTTGCTCAGTTCAAGCCTCGCTTTTTCAAAGTCTTCCTCATCTTTAAACACGCATACCAATTTCTTCAAGGAATACACAACCTCCATGACCCCCATAAGTGCCGCAGTGTACCCTGCCGGATGCAAGTTTATTTTACCTATAACAAATCTCAGCTGCTCGTCAAGCTCCTCTGAATAGAAGCTATCGCCGGTGTACATGGCTAATTTAGCAAAGCACGATATCAAAATCGAGTTGCCTGAAGGCATTGCCCCGTCATATAGCTCTTTTGGGCGAGACAGCAGCTCGCCTGTGTCGTACTGAGAGAGGAAAAAGCCGCCATTTTCAACGTCTTTGAATCTTCGGACACAGTCACGCAAAAGCTGTGCGGCTTTGTCCATGTACTCGTCAGCAAAAGAGGCCTCATACATAGCGATATAAGCATTGCACAGGAATACATAGTCATCCAGCATGCCTTTTGCGCTCCCCAAGGTTCCTCTGAAACTCACATATAATTCTCCGTTTGCCATCAAATTCTGCTCCAGAAACCCAAGCGCACACTCAGCAATATCAAAATAGGCAAATTCCCTCGTGGCCTGGTACGCTCTCGCATATGCTGTGATCATCAGGGCATTCCATGATGTCAGAACCTTATCGTCTTTGTGGAGATAATAGCGATCAAGCCTGTGCGCATAAAGCTTTTGGCGCATCTCACCGATTCCCGCAATATCCTCTAAACTCCTCGCATCTATTAGGTTTGGAATATTTGCACCTTCAAAGTTGCCCTGCCTCGTTATACCATATGCATTACAGAAGCGAGTTCCTGTCAAAATACCCAAAACGTCTTTTATCTCCGGCTTAGACCACACGTAATACTTACCCTCAACTCCATCCGAGTCAGCGTCCTGTGCGCTGTAGAACGCACCCTCAGGCGATGTCATTTCCCGGCCAATGTATTCAAGTATTTTAAGCGCGATATCGCAATACAAAAATTCGCCGGTAACCATAAAGCATTCAAGATAGGCTATAGTAAGCAGTGCATTATCATACAGCATTTTTTCAAAGTGCGGCACAAGCCATTTATCATCCGTCGAATACCTCGAGAAACCAAACCCTATATGATCAAATATCCCGCCGCGGTACATCTGCTCAAGGGTCTTTTCTACCATGAGAAGCGCCTCTGTGTCGTTCTCTTTCGTGTAGTATCTCAGAAGAAAGCAAAGCACATGAGGGCTTGGGAACTTAGGAGCTGTACCAAAGCCGCCATATTGCTTGTCAAACGCTCTCTTTAGCGCACTAACGGCTTTTTCGATTGGCGTCTTCAAGTCCGGCATCCCTCCGCCATAACTTAGCTCGCTCCTTTGAGTCACTTGCTCACTAATTTCTTTGGCCGCTGAGATAAGCCCTTCCATATCCTCGCTCCATCTACGGGCAATTTCTTCAAGGATTTCAATAAAACCTTTGCGTCCGTATTTTCGCACTTTTGGGAAGTATGTGCCTGCAAAGAATGGCTGCTTACCGGGCGTCATTATGACAGTTAGCGGCCAGCCCCCACTGCCTGTAAGAGCTTGGCACACATCCATATAAACCGCGTCAACATCCGGGCGCTCTTCCCTGTCCAGCTTTATGCAAATATAGCTCTCATTTAAAATCTGGGCGACTTCACTGTCCTCAAATGATTCATGGGCCATGACATGGCACCAATGGCAAGTTGAGTAGCCGCTGGAGAAAAGAATTGGCTTGTTCTCCGCTTTAGCCTTTTCAAAAGCCTCTTCACACCACGGCCACCAATCCACCGGATTTTCGGAGTGCTGGAGGAGGTATGGCGAAGTCTCATTTCTTAGACGATTTTGTGTTGTTTCTGATTTTATCATTTGGCCACTGCCTTTCTTTATAATAAGCGCTAGATACTCTTGAATGAATTTAGAATAATTATTTGACTAGCCTGCCACAATAATGTAAACTAAATTTTGGCATTAAGTTGCGGGCTATTTATCCTTTCAGTATCATGGGAATTCCTAGGATTTTAAGTCGATAGCTTTAGCCAAATTTTAATTTATGCGAGGTGTCTTATGCAAAACTTCATCAAAAGACTGGCATATATAACTTTTGCCATTATCCTTATAAGTGTGGGCGTAAATATGTTTCTAGGGCCGCATAGCATTGCCGCCGGTGGAATTACCGGGCTCGCAATCATTTTAGAGGCATTAATGGGGTTTGATCGATCTGTAGTTATATTAATATTTAATGCCATTGTGCTCGTTATTACGTTCATCTTTCTCGGAAAGGAGATATTCCTAAACACAGTTATAGGCGCTACAATGCTGCCGCTTGTAATAGGGATTATACCTCAGTTTAAATTAGTTCAGGATCCTATGTTGTCGATGATTGTGGGAAGCGTCTTGTTTGGTGTTGCTGTGCATATCTTATATGCCAACAAAGCATCCAGCGGCGGAACTGCTGTGCCTCCGCTCATATTCAAGAAATATTTCAACTTAAACACTGCCGTTGGCTTGTTTGTAACAGATGGTATCGTTGTTGTTTTATGTTTATTAGTGTTTAGTGTGGATTCGTTTTTCTATGCAGTGTTCTCAATCTTCATCACTTCCGCTACAATGCGCTACCTTGAGAACGGTATAAACAAAAAGAAAATTGTATATATCATAAGCGAGATGAACGATGCTATTGCTAATGATATACTGCACGAGGTGGGGCGCGGTGTCACAATAATCCCCGCCAAAGGAGCCTATAAGCAAAACAATATGAATATGTTAATGGTCACATGCCACTCCAAAGATTATCGCCAATTGGTGGAGATAGTCGATAAGTATGACAAAGAAGCATTTATGATAACTGATACGGTTTCTGACGTACATGGAAAAGGCTTTAGTTACGAGTCAGGCAGTGTTTAGAAACTGCCCAAAAATGCGCTGTCACTTGTGGACCTCCGGTTTTTTGCGAGCATGCCCGCTCTCAACCCTTCAACCACTTGACCCATTGTTGTATACATGCTACAATGGGTATTGAAAAAAACATTACACAATATTAAAGGAGGTATTTTTTTGAAAGCATTAAAAAGATCAATGGTATTTTGCTTAGCGCTTATTCTATCGGTCGCATTTACGATGACGGTGGCGGCAGCTCCGCAAGCCGCAACAGGGTTCGACCTTAAGATAGACGGTGAAGCTGTTGCATTTGACGGCCAAACTGTAGTTTTTGCTGATGGCAGAGTTCTTTTGCCTCTTAGGTTCTTGTTCGATAGCTTGGGCGGCGACACTATTGAGTGGATCGCAGAAGAGCGCGTGGTAGTTCTTATGAACAATGAAACTGAAACCCGCTTGACAATCGATACAGACGTTGCGTTAGTGGCAGGCGAGGAAGTTCAGCTTGACAGTGCTGCTATACTTTTTAACGATCGTACTTTTGTACCTGCTTCATTCTTGAATGCTCTGATGGATGTAACTGCTCATGTAGACGCTGACAGCCAAGCGGTGCTTGTTGCTGACAATGCGCGTCTTGATCACATAATAGAGTTGATGGCTGCTGCGGAGAGCGTAGATCATCCTCCTATGTCTGCAGATATGATAACCTATGCACAGATGACCATGGTTGCTGATGGAATAACCGAAGAAGTAGCCATGAGAATGACAGGCACAATGAAGCTGGACCCTGCGAACAGATTCCAGCATATGTCCATGATTACAGAAATAATGGGCATGGAAATGGCTTCTGAGATGTATGATGATGGCGAGTTCTTGTATATTTTGATGGAAGGCATGGTTCTTAGAATGCCATCTATGCTCGACCTTGCTGAGGGTTTTGCGGCGCAGCACTCGCCAATAGCAGGCTTTGATATTGCTCGCCAGTATTATGCAGGCCTCAGGCTTACTGAAACTGCTGATACATTTACAATTTCAGGCAATATGATCATACCTGAGTACCTCTTTACTGATTTCTTTGATTCTCTCGGCGGACTTGGCGATATGATACCTGATTTGGATGACCTTGATATGGACATGGAAATTCGTTTCAATGCACCAATCAACTTTACCATGACTATCGATAGAGCAACCGGCTTCCTGACTTATATGTCAATGGATTTTGACATGGAGATGGATATAACAGTTGATGGCGATAGCGCTTTTATGCATATGGTATTCACCACCAACATGCCTAGAATCACTTACGGCGTGGAGTTTGACACTGTAGTTCCGGCTGACATAGTTGCAGCGGCTATTTCTTTAGATTTCTAGATTTTAACTTTGTTGAGGGGCTTATTATAGAAATCCCCGCCTGCGTGTTTTTCACATAGGCGGGGATTTTCCTTATTATTTTATTGCAACTTTTACACTATTTCTTTACCGGCATAAACCCAAAGATGCTTTCGCCAATAAATACGTATTTAGGCATAGAAATTGATACAACACGAATATCATCAGGAGCTCTAAACTCTGTTACATTGCCCGCAACCTCGAGACTTCCCAACAAATCGCCCTTTTTCAAGAAATCGCCGGGTGCGACAGCCGGCACAAACAGCCCTTCTTCTTTCGCGTTCACCCTGTCCATTTTATCGCAAAACACAGTTTCCGGACTTGGCGCCTCGTAGTCGCCTTTGACTGCTTTTATGTGCTTCAGATAATTGAACAGCCTGTCAGCGCAAAGCTCCGCCCATTCCATATCTATTACCCCGCCCGGCTGTCCACCGGGAAGCTCGATTATAAAGGCTTTCTGATTCCTTCTTCTGCATGACTCCAGATAGAGTTGTCCATCAGCCCCACCAGTTTGACAAACAACCGGCATACCAATAGCCACACAAAGTTCCTTAAGCTCAGGGAAATTCTCATAATCAGCGAGCGTGTATGTAGAGCCTCTGAGTCCGCAGCAATGCAGATCCACAATGTATTCAGCATCAGCCGTCTCTTCCCAAATTGCCGCCGCTGTACGAAGTGACAGAGTACCCGTCCCAGTTCCAGGGAAAATTCTGTTCATATCCAGATCATCGAACGGTGAAGTGCGCTGCCTGTGATAGTACGCAGTGGTGTTTACAACAGGAATCACCTTGATATGGCCTGTAACTTCACTTTTTTCAAGCGACTTCATCAGCAGCCGCGCAGCGTGGACGCCGGTCTGCTCGTTCCCATGTATCGCCCCGGTAATCACAACTTTTGGTCCATCCCCATTTTTCCATTCAAACACTTCAATCTCACTTACGGGAGAGCCAGATACTGTCAGTTTTCTCATGCAAAGTTCCTCCTTGGTTATATTAATCATCGTGGCATGCATATTCATAGCTCGCATAAGGTGTAGGCCCATCCACAAGCACCTTGCCCTTGTACTCAAACCTAAACCATGCCATGCACGATGGTGTTTCATAAATTCGTCGGCTCATTTTGCCGTTTTTCGGTGCAGGCAGAGAGTGCGTGCTTCCTCCGCCTACTACTTCGATAGAAAGCGTGCTGTTTCCTTGTCTGATTACAAGTTTATCAGGAGTGCGCGTAATAATTTTTGCGCCCAAATAAGTCGCAAGCCTATAGGTTTTATCATCAATTTGCACAATGCAAATAGTGCCCCAAAAGCTTTTGCGCAAACAGGGGATTTTGGCGGCGGCAGCCATTATACTAATTTCTCTATCAGCATATACCGGGAAATCATTAGCCTGAACCCAGCTATAACCCTCAGGAAACGAACGGCCTGAATCGCCCTCGATATAGCCTTTTCCGCCTGTGAAGTCTAAAACTTTTCCGTTTAAATTGAACGCGCCAAACAGCTCATGGCTCATACTGAGCACGTCATGCTTGCACTCCATAGGCAGCAAGTTGAACGGCCCCATGATACTGTATTTAAGTGCACTGTTAAAAGAGTATCTATACCTAATCTTACCCGAAAGCGTAACTTCAGGGCTTTTGATGCTCACAGATACCCCGTCCAGAGCGAATCTGTTTGCACCTATCACAACAGGCGCATGGCGCCTATATTGCGTCTTTGGGAAATGCACGTTATAGGACTCTTTTTGCGTCACTATTTGGATAAACGCGCCCTCGGCGCTTAAACCCGGAATAAGGGCCAGAGTGCTGTTCTGCTTTTGATGCTTGAAATACCAGCCTTCGAAGGTGCTCATTAACTCACTACATCCTTAGCGCATGGAAGATAGCCCATGCAATGATATTAACACAAGGATAAAAAATCCGGTGTCAATATCATTATTCCAGTATTTCACAGCCGCTATTCAATATCATATAATGCAGCTATCCCAACTTAGCCTGATTCATAAGCGTACTTATATCATGCCCCAAAAATATAGATGCGGTCTCTGCGAACTGTTTAGTGCCGCCGGTAACATAGTATTTAGCAGTGCCTTTTTCGCCGCTTTCGTTTAGCGTGTTATTCTTCTTCAAGTCATCAAGAACACATGTTATTACTTCCGCGCCGGAATTTATAAGAGCAACATTAGGTCCCATAATCTTTGATATTACACCGCTAAGCAGCGGGTAGTGCGTACAGCCCAAAACAAGCGTATCTATCCCCGCCTCACAGAGTGAAGCTAAGTATTCGCTGGCAGCGGTAAATGCCTCAGGATCATCAGGCGAAACCTTGCCGCTCTCGACAAGTGGAACGAAGCGCGGGCATTCAACCGATAAAACCTCAGCATCAGGAGCAATTTTTCTGATGGCTTCTAAATAAGCATCGCTCTTTATTGTTGCAGTTGTTGCGATAACTCCGATTTTTTTGTTTTTGCTGGCAGAAACCGCGGCTTTTGCCGCCGGTCCGATGACTTCGTAAATAGGCAAGTCATAGAGACCCTTCAAAATTTCATAGGTATAGACGCAAATGCTGTTGCAGGCAATAACCATTGCTTTCACATCAAAAGTCGCAAGAAACGCCGCTTCCTCTGACGCGAATTTAATGATCTCCTCAGCCGGCCTGGAGCCGTATGGTGCTCTTAACGTGTCCCCAAGATATATGATATTTTCATTCGGCAAAATTTCCATGAGTCTTTTTGCGGCGGTGATTCCGCCGATTCCTGAATCAAATACACCTATTGGTCTTGTGTCCATTTTGAATCCCTCCTAAATGTTGTATGTGACAATCTTTTTACTCAGTATAACATTTTCTTGAGAAAAATGTAATTCAAAGTTTTAATATTTTCAGCATCCACCAATAAAGAAAACAAAACAAGACAAAAATCATCCAAACTCCAATAATTTCGGATGATTTTCGCCTTGTTTTATAAGTAGCAGTTTCGTTAGGAGTTAAATTATACATTCATCAAATAACGCCAACAATCTCCCCGCGATATCTTCAGCACTCAAGTCAAAGCTTCCTGACTCAATTTTGCACTTAACATCAGCAATTCTATTCTTGCGAATATCAGGTGCGTCTATGAGTGCCTTGAGCGCCGCTTGGTAGTACCTTGAATGACCAGTTTCAGCACTGCCGGGCGCAAAGTTTGCATCACAATAATTAAGAAAAGAGCCTGACCTACCACTATCAAAAGAACTCATACGTCATTACCTGCCTGCAATCGTACTTGGGAGGCATCTCGCAAAATGCCGCCTATCCCATTTGATAATATTATCGTCAGGCAAGTCATGCTAAATTATAGATTTCAAGCGACAAAATCAGCGCATAGCGAACGTATGTTTTTTGACTACTTTATCTCATACAACTCATTGAACTTATCCTTCAAATATGCAGTATAATAATCAGCATTAAGCTGCTCTCCCGCAATTTTATCCACTAAGTCCTTCGGCGTGTAAACAGAGCCATGGCGATGGATTTTATCTGTCAGCCATGCGGTAATCTTATCAAATTCGCCTTTTCTTATGAGTGCGTCAACATCCATTTCCCTGTTCATATATGCCGCAAATTGAGAGGCATAAGCGCTGCCTAAAGAATATGTAGGGAAATACCCAAAAGAGCCTCCGGACCAGTGTACGTCTTGCAGAACTCCCAAAGCGTTGTTAGGCGGTACAATACCAATATACTCCTCAATTTTCTTATTCCATACCTCAGGCAAGTCCTCGACCTCGACTTCATTGTTAAAGATCATCCGCTCGATTTCATAACGCACCATTACATGCAATGAGTATGTAAGCTCATCCGCCTCTACGCGAATAAGAGATGGCCCCGCTTCATTGGCCGCTTCATAAAATTGTAACGGGGTGATATCTTTAAACGACTCAGGCAAATACTCTTTAAGCTCATCAGTGATATACTCCCAGAAAGCTTTGCTGCGTCCGATAATGTTTTCATAAAATCGGCTCTGACTTTCATGAAGACCCATGGACACGCCTCTCGACAGCATAGTTTCAGCTATATCATCGCCTGTATTTTGCTCATATACCGCATGGCCGCATTCATGCAAAATGCTGAAAAAGCTGGACAAAAAGTCCTTTTCATCATACCTGGTGGTGATACGCACATCGTCACGGCTGCTGCCGGAACAGAATGGATGGGCCGTTTCGCCGATATAGCCACGATTAAGGTCATAACCAATTTTTTTGGCAATAAAGTCTGACAGTTTTCGCTGCTGCTCAATAGACACATGCGCATGCGCAAAGGCTCTATCGATCTTCTTGGGACTTTCCATCACACCTTTAAGCAAAGGAACAATCGTGCTGTGCACTTTGGCGAAATACTCATCATAAATTTCCATGGTCATGCCTTCTTCATAGTCGTCCAGCAAAATGTCATACGCAGGCCGGTCATCCACTCGGCGATACTCTACCATTTCCTTTTGCATGGCCACAATTTGCTTCAAATACGGAGCAAAAGCGGCAAAATCATCATTTTTTCTAGCATCTTCCCACGCCACATAGGCTTTGCTGGTAAGCTCTCTAAACTCACGTATTTTTTGCGGTGGAATTTTCGTATTTCTTTCATAGTTTTTCTTGCAGCCGCGATACAAAGCATATGTGATAGGGTCAAGCTCTTCCACATGGGCTCCGAGAATGTCTAAAAAACCTTTCATTTTTTCGCCCGTAACCATATGAAACATCTCCATTGCAAAGAAGCCACTCCTCTTTGCCCGTGCATTAACGGCGCCTTTAGGTGCGATGGTATTTGCATCAAAACCCATTGTGGTCATAGCACTGCTGTACATACGAACTCTTTCTAAGTGAGCGTTAAAATCGACGATAGTTTCTTGTAAGCTCATTATAAATTCCCCCTAGGTTATTGTCTTTTATAGATAATTTTCCCATCAAACACAGTCATGTCAACTTCTGTTTCCAGAATTTCCTCGTGCTTAATCTCAAAAATATTCTTCGTAAGAACTGCCATGTCTGCGTACATGCCGACTCTAATCATTCCTTTTACACCTTCTTCATATGAAGCGTATGCCGAATCCACCGTATAAGCATATACAGCCTCGTGGACGGTCAATGCTTCATGTGGATTATAGCCTTCTTCCGGCTTGCCGTTCAAGTCTTTTCTGGTCACGGCGCAGTAAATATTTTTAAACGGATCGAACCCTTCCACCGGACAGTCTGTGCCCAGCGGTATATAGACGCCCAAGTCCTTAAGGGTTTTAAATGCATAGCTGGTATAAGCCTTCTCAGGCCCTACCCTGTCTTTAACGACAACCCAGTCAGCGTGGATAAAAATCGGCTGTATATAAGCTATTACATTATGCTCTTTAAACTCTTGAAGAAGCTTCTCGTCAGTAATTTGGCAATGAATTATGCCGTGGCGCAGGCCAGGCTTAGGATTTTTGGCCTGATTGTCTTTAATCGCGTCCATGCACCATTGCATTATAGCATCGCCTATGGCGTGGATGGCTACAGGACGGTCTTTTTCATGGCAGAGAGCCACTATCGCGTTAAACTCTTCTTTATCATAAATCGGTATGCCCTTCTCGCCCGGCATATCATGATAATCTTCCTTCATAAAGGCAGTACGCGCGCCCAGCGAGCCATCGGCAAGAATTTTTATAGGACCCAGTTTGAAATATGGAGCCACTGCATCCTCAACCTGTTTTAGCTCAAGCATTCTTCTATAATTTTCGAGCCCTGACATGCGACACTGCTCGTTAACACGCAATGTCATTTTCCCGGCTTTGGATAAGTTGACATATGCGTCATAGACTGAATTAAACGGAGTTCTGTCAGTAAAATCATCACTCTGAACAGATGTTATGCCCATTTTGTTCAGATGCGGAGAGGCTTTTAATATAAGCCCCTCAATTTCAGAGGTTTCAACAACTTGCGCATTACGGAAAATCAGCATTGCATTCTCGCAGAACATGCCAGTAGGCTCACCGTTTTCGTCACGAACAATTTCGCCGCCATCCACCTCAGGTGTATTTTTGTCAATGCCAAAATGGTTGAGCATAGCGCTGTTCACGCAGCCCACATGCCCGCAAGCTCTGGAAGCGTATATTGGGTGGACGCTTGATGCCTTGTCCAAATCGTATTTTGTTGGGTTTCTCTTCTCGCCTTCAAACAAATTCTGATTCCAGCCGGAGCCGTAAACGAATGTACCCGGCGGAACGTTATTTTCTTTAATAAACTCCTGGAACCTGCTTATCATTTCATCAATTGACCGGGCGCCGTTTAACTCCACCATGCTAAGCCTTGATGCATAACCCAAAAGATGCAAGTGCGAATCATTAAAACCAGGAACAACAGTTTTTTCGCCCAAGTCCACAATTTCTGTATCAGCGCTCTTAAGCGCCATAATTTCATCGCTGCTTCCGACAGCCTGGATGATGCCATCTTTAACAGCTACCGCTTGGGCCGTGGGGTTATCCTTATCCATTGTGTAAAAGCTTCCATTCAGCATTATCAGATCCATTTTTTATTCACTCCTTATTATTATAATTAAATTAAAATATGCCCTTCATTAACGTGGTGTCCTTTTATCAATCATAAAAACTCCTGCCCCTTTTGTAGCTATATAGCTACAAAAACAAGATAAACCCAAAGTACCATCAAGACAAATGTAGTTATATGCCACATTGTACAGCCAGACACGCCAGGTAGTAGCAAAAGGTAAAAAGTGATAGCCCATAAAAGCTAAATCATGTAGAAAAGAGTTTGCCTAGGGCGTGTCGACAATAGATTTTTGATAAAGGCTTTTGCGCCTGATTTTTCGTCAGTTCTTACGGGACTTTGCAAAGCAAAGTCGAGTGGAGGCGCGAGTGCCACATTCGTGCAAATCAAGATTTGCACTCAACGTATTCGGAGGTAATCCTTTAAGCATAATCGCGAAGCGATTGTGCGAATGCGAGTGTGTACCGGCAAAGCTGCCTGCTCACCCAAGTATCCAGGAAGGCCGGACGCCTGAAGGATTAACCGGAAGAAACCAGACGTGCGTAGTAGGAACCGGAAGAAACCGGCGGTGCATATATTTTTCGCTGAAAGCGAAAATTCTGAACGGCTTTTGCCGTAGGCAAAAGTTTTGAGCGGCTTTTCGCATCACGAAAAGTACTGAGAGTGGCGACGAAAAGTGACGGAATAATTAACCAAAAGAACTTTTGAAAATCTATTGTCGACACACCCTAGAACAACATTCACATGAAGTAGGCAATTATGAGCTACTACCAGCATTTTAGCATAATTGAACGAACAAAGATAGAGGAACTTAATAAATTAGGTTTTTCTGCTCGTTCTATAGCCAAACGATTAAGAAGACACCATAGCAGCACTGCAAGAGAGCTAAAATGCATGGTCGATGTCAGCGACTACAAGTCTGAAGCGGCTTATATCGATGGTATCAATTCACTTGCTCCGAACTGTCACACTTGATTTGACAAGCGGTAGCTTGACTATACTCGATCAACGGGCGTAAAATAACACTGGAAGAGCGAATTGTTTTCATTGGCATAGCCAAAGCCGGCCACCTCCTACGGCAACCGGCTCGACTTTGTTCCTTTTTTGACTCTCTGCTGTTCAAAATGCGATAACCGCGGGGCTTTTTTTATAGCAGCATTTGAGTAAACGCTAAGCGGCTACTCCGGGCGCTACCAAGTTAAAAATATCAGCAAGTTCAGCAAGAACTTCCTCCACAGACATATCTACAGTAAAGCTTGTGCTAAAAGTGTTGTTTAGGTCATCTATAATTGCCGCCCACTCTGATAAATTGTTTTGAATTGCAGCCTCACTGATGACTTCATACTCACGTACTTCCAAGCGCACAAGCATAGTATCTAAAAGAGGTATCGTTTGAGTTCTAACCACACTAAATGGCGACCTCACGATTCTGTTTATTACGGATTCAAGCTTAGTAATAGCGTCTCGAACCTGTGCTTCAGTGTCAAAATACAACGCAATAGAAGCCTCTACCATTGCCATAAGATTTGCGAAGCTTTCTTGCACAGATGTGTGTATAGGCAGAGCAGCATTTACAGCACTTCTCAGAGCATTTTTAATCAAATTTGTAAAGCTGTCAATCTCAGATTGAACCCAATTCGTTGCTCTAAGAATTTCATATTCAATCAGATCAGTAACATAATCTATAGCTGCTTCAATTCTCTCTGTCACTACACTAACTGCTGCGCGCTGTGTAGCCTCCCAAATAATTGCTGGAAGTGCAGACATAAACTCATCAATATCAAAATTAGTTATACCGTCATATGTACCACCTACAACATCCACGCCAAGGCGGGCAAGCACATAGTTTTCTATTGAAAGAAAGTCACTAACATTTAAGTTAACGCCTGGTATCAGATTTACCAATAACTCAATAGAGTTGGTATTGATAGAGCGTTGCCAGCCTGTAACTCTGTAGGTTCTTTGCAAGTTAAGAAATCCGTGTGAATGGACTTCCATTGCCCAAAATGGATTTACAAGATCCAGTGAGTGCCCCAGCAACAGACCTTGATTTGCTAAACTCGTGTTAAGGAACGCATTTGTTAAAGGAAACGGAACAACATTAAAACCTGCTATTTCATTAGCGTATCTGCGGCTTAATGCGTCTATGTCCGCGTCAGCCGGTATAAACACAATTTGGCTCATCGCTAAATCAAGCGCATCCGCAACTGCATACTCCACAGCTCTTTCCAAGATATCTTCGACCAGTTGGACGGACAATATTGCTTCAATAATTCCACTGTCCGCAATCATCCTCAACACGCGATCTACCACATCCGAAACATCCATATCCGGGATTTCGCTGCTTACTTGGGCAAGCGCCGAATTTAACACATCGTTTAGCATTGCGCTAATCAACGGTGCAGTAAAGTCAACCAGCCCTTCTGCGTCTAATAGTACGTTACGTATAGTTGAAAGAGCTAAGTCTGCTACAAAAGCTTCGAAAGTCGCTAATGTATTGTCCATAACACTTCCACTTCCCAAAAACTGATCTACATGCTGCTCGACGTAACCTCTTACAATAACCTCAAGATCCGCAATATTCGCGCGGTTACTAGAGGGAGCCGCAAAGGCCTGAATTGGCGAGGAAAGCAGCATCGTGACAATCACTAAGACGGCTACTAATTTTTTTGCAGTTTTACGCATTTCAAATACCCCCATGAATTCTATTTTTGGATTATTATACCATCCACTATAGTTGAAGACAAGCCACTTTTTGTGTGCTGCAGAAGAGTTACGGGGTATCTTTTTGTTTTTGACTTGAATGGGTTTTTGTGTAAAAATACAAATTTTATTGGACAGTCTTTATTTTAATCGATTATAATATAGATGTATGGATACAGTCCTTGCATCGATAAAAAAGCTCAATCTTATCTCGTATGATGACCGCGTGTTGGTCGCCCTCTCCGGCGGCGCAGACAGCGTGGTTCTTTTGCATGCACTTAAACAACTGGGGCACAAAGTTTTTGCCGCTCATATAAATCATATGATACGCGGTGAAGAAGCATTGCGCGATGAGCTTTTTGCCGCAAGTCTATGTGATAAGCTAGAGGTTCCTTTAGCTGTTTATAAGAAGGATTGCCCTGAGTATGCCATGGCTCAAAAGCTTACAATAGAGGAGGCTGCACGAATACTCCGCTATGAGGCCCTTGAGCAGGCCTGTAAGGCATTCGGCTGTCAAAAAATAGCAGTCGCTCATACCGAAAACGATAACTTGGAAACAATGCTTATGAGGCTTATAAGAGGCTCTTCATCATATGGCCTCAGAGGCATAGATATACAGAGAGGCCTCATCATACGCCCGCTTTTGCACCTGCGCCGGGAAGATATCGAAGAATACGCAAAAAAACACGATCTTTCATATATGACAGACAGCACTAATAAAGATATGTGCTATCTGCGCAACCGCATTCGCCACATGCTACTACCAGAGCTGGAATCATCATATAATCCAAATATAAGGGCTACTCTCACTAGGCTATCTGAGAGCCTTAAGACAGACGCTGACTATTTTGCAGCTGAAGTTCGTCGTTTATACGATAAGTTCGTTGCCACGCACAACGACGGCATCACCATCTCACAGGCGGCCTTTGATGAGCTCCATCCGGCTATTCTTGACCGTGTAATCCGGCTCTCGGCTGAAAGTGTGTCGGGAAGCGGCAAAGACTTTGAGCATGTGCATACCATGATGGTGAAATCGCTTTTCGAGAAAAAATCCGGAAAAAAGATAAGTCTGACAAAGGGGCTTGCCGCTGCCAACTCTTTCGGCGATGTAACCATATACAGGGTTAAATCGCCCATTGATACAACGCAATGCTTAAACTCCGGCGATTTTGTGCAAGTAGGCGAGACACAGGACTTTATAAGCATGTCAACAAAAAAGATTAATTCTAAGGAAAATCTCATTAATACTTGTACAGGGGCTTTCAGTTGTGATAAAATAATGGGTAATCTTGTTATCAGAGGCCGTCAAGATGGCGATCTGATAGTTAAGCCTTGCGGGAGGGAAATCAAATACAAAGATTTTCTTATTGAGCGCAGAGTCCCCGTTTTTATGCGAGACAATATTTATGTTGTTGCTTGCGGAAGTCGTGTGCTTATGGCGCTCTCACCTGTTGACTATGCAGCTCCTCCTGTTACGGAGGCAAAAGAGTCTAAAATATACTTGGGAGTATGGAGGAAATCTGAAAACCATGAATAGTCGGATAGAAGTAATGATAAATGAAGAAGCAATCGAGAAAAGGGTTTTGGAGCTTGCCGAAGTTATAAACAATGATTATCGTGGCAAACCTGTTAAAGTCATAGGCGTTTTAACAGGCGGCTTTATCTTTATGGCAGATTTGGTCAAAAAGCTTGATTTGGATATCCGAATTGACTTTATAGACCTGTCCAGCTACGGAGCCGGCACTGAATCCAGTGGTGAAGTCAAAATAATGCGCGATTTGAAGAACCCTATAGAAGGAGAGCACGTGCTGGTAGTTGAAGATATCATTGACAGCGGCAGGAGCCTTAAGCGCCTTACAACTCACCTAATGGCCTCTAATCCGGCTAGTCTTAAAATATGCACACTTCTTGATAAGCCCGCTCGCCGAGAGCCTGAGCTTGAGAATATGACGCCTGATTATGTAGGCTTCGTTATAGAAAATGAGTTTGTGATTGGTTATGGGCTAGACTTTGACCAACGCTACAGAAACTTGCCATATGTAGGGAAGATATCAGGGTAGCCCCTAGATGACGTCAGCCCCCCTAATACAGTATACAGGAGGTATATATTGAGAAGACACGCACGAACCATGAGCATATATTCAATAATTGTGATATTTATACTGCTTATGTTCATGGCATTCCGCCTGAACGACCCTATAGGCAATAGAGAGATTTACTCACTTGATAATCTTATGAGTGACATCAACGCCGGAAATATTACAAGAATCGAAATTGCGATTAACCCGGATGTTCCCGACACAGGTGAAGTCCGCGCTTTTTTCTATGTTCCTCCAGGTGCACAAGCGCGCACTGAGACAGTCTATGTCCCATGGCTTTCCAGATTCGCAGGAGACATTGAAGAAGCCAGGGCAGAACATGGGCTTCAAGTAGTCACAATCAGCCCGCCAAGACCCAATGTTATGCTGCAGTTCCTTTTCCCTATGATTATAGTCGGTGTTGTAATCTTTTTGATAGTCATAGTCATGCAGCAAATGCAGGGCGGTGGCGGCAGCAATAATAAGGTTATGAATTTCGGCAAAAGCCGTGCAAAGCTGTCCACACCTGATGACAAGAAAAAGATTACGTTTGATATGGTTGCAGGACTTGAAGAGGAGAAGAGTGAACTTTCCGAACTCGTAGATTTTCTTAAAAATCCTAAGAAGTTTGTGGATATCGGGGCAAGAATTCCTAAGGGCGTACTCTTGGTAGGCCCTCCAGGGACAGGCAAAACATACCTCGCTAAGGCTGTATCAGGCGAGGCCGGTGTGCCATTTTTCAGCATTTCCGGTTCTGACTTTGTGGAAATGTTTGTAGGCGTCGGGGCATCGAGAGTTAGAGACTTATTCGAGCAAGCTAAAAAGAACTCACCTTGCATAGTTTTCATTGATGAGATTGACGCCGTTGGCAGACGCAGAGGTGCGGGCCTTGGCGGCGGACATGACGAGCGCGAGCAAACACTGAACCAACTCTTGGTTGAGATGGACGGCTTTGGTATTAACGAAGGCGTTATCATTGTGGCGGCAACTAACCGCCCGGATATATTGGACCCGGCACTGCTAAGGCCCGGCCGCTTTGACAGGCGTGTTGTGGTGGGCCGCCCGGATGTTAAGGGCAGGGAAGAAATTCTTGAAATTCATGCCAGAGGCAAGCAGATTGACTCGGA
>Ga0123355_10004655_pt1 | contig 19963 bp, 31 predicted proteins | sample TergutEmb28metaG_3_FD_89872 | JGI IMG/M metagenome (GOLD analysis project Ga0123355, IMG submission 89872) | Embiratermes neotenicus P1 segment gut microbial communities from Petit-Saut dam, French Guiana - Emb289 P1 | ecosystem: Host-associated > Arthropoda: Insects > Digestive system > Gut ...
CTAGTGCCTTGTTAAGCTTAAAACAGTAACAAAACTGTTGTTTACATAAACATCAAAATATGGTAGGCTCTTGTCAAAAGATGGGAAGGAGCTTATTATGCCAAAACTTTCAAACACAGTTCATCTCACAAATGAAGAAATTGAAAAATTAAAGTCGTTCACTCACAAAGGTGTTGGGGTATCAGCAAGAACAATCATGCACGCAAATATACTGCTCTTTACAAACGACGGGCTTGGAGATAAGAAAAAAGGTGTCCGCGAAACAGCAGAACTATTTGATATATCTCCGAACACTGTCAATAATGTCCGTAAAACCTATGTGACGCAGGGCTTAGAAGCAGCTTTGAACCGAAAAACTCGTCTAACGCCCCCGCATATTTCAAAAATAACAGGGGATTTTGAAGCACAAGTGATAGCAATGGCTCTTAGCCCAGCCCCTAAAGGTGCTTCAAGATGGACATTAAGACTTTTAGCGGAATACAGCGAGGAAAGAAAGTATATTATATCAATATCTTACGTTGCCATTGGTAATATGCTTAATACGAACCAAGTCAAACCACATTTAAGCAAATACTGGTGTATCCCCAAGGAGAATGATGCTTATTTTGTCATGTGCATGGAAGATGTCCTGGGCATATACAAAAGGGGTTACAATCCCAAAATACCAGTTATATGCATGGATGAAAAACCAGTACAGCTTTTAGGTGAAATCCGTGAAAGGATTTCCGCTAAACCATTGCGGGATGACCCAGATACAGGGATTCCAAAACAGGGCAACGTGGAAAAAATCGATTCCGAATATGTTCGATGCGGCACAGCAAGTATATTCATGTTCACAGAACCTCTCGGGGGCTGGCGGCATACAGTGGCACTCCCAAGCAGGAAAAAAGGTGATTTTGCAGCAATGATGCGTAAAATCAGCGATGAATTCTACCCTGATGTGGATAAAATTATTTTGGTGGCTGATAATTTAAACACCCATACCCCAGCCTCATTTTATGAAGCTTTTCCGCCAGAAATTGCTTACCATTTAGCACAGAAATTTGAATTTCATTATACCCCAAAGCATGGTTCTTGGCTAAACATCGCAGAAAATGAACTGAGTTCATTGTCTATTCAATGTTTGGGAAATCAAAGAATTAGTAGCATAGGCGAGTTGAATGAAATCATAACTGCATGGGAAATTGACCGCAATTCACGACAGAAGGGTGTTAATTGGCAATTCACCACTGACGATGCAAGGATAAAGCTAAAGAGGCTATATCCAACTCCGCTATTTACATAACATATTCACTTGGGCTGTTTTGTTACTGTTTTAAGCTTAACAGCCCACTAGTTGAGTATTCGCGCCGGGCATTGAGGGAACAATGGTTCTATGGCTGGGGTGCATGGGGTCAGCTCGCCACGGTTGATTTGGTCAATAGGCTCGTTAACCAATGGCAGGCAATGAATACGCCTTGGAGAAATTACATGATGCAGGCCGTACATGCTGGGAATAGGCTATGTGATTGCTACGGGCTTGTGAAAGGCTTCGTTTGGCTACAGCCTGACGGCAGTTTCCTTTACAATGCCGCCCAGGACGTGAACACCGAAGGGGCTTTTCATAGGGCAACCGAAAAAGGCCCGCTTTCAACAATGCCAGATGTGCTTGGGGTTATCCTATGGATGCATGGGCATGTGGCAGTTTATATCGGGAATGGGGAATATATCGAGCTTGCCGGGGGCGGTGTTGGTGCGAACCTTGGGCGCGTCCAGGGCAGCCAGTTTACACACTGGTTTAAAGATACAATTATTAATTATGTCAACCAATCTGGAAAGCCTGAAGAACCTGATGAAGTGGAATACCCTTTTGACTTGAAGTACATACAAAGGCTAGCAGAATTGGGCATCATGCAAAGCCCGGAATACTGGATAAAGAAAATAAAAGACGTGCGGTATCTGAATTTATTGTTCCAACGTTTCTGTGAATATTTGGATGGCCTAAAGTAAGTTTAGCTGGCAAATTGCAGGGGTAATTTTTGACTCTTATTTTTTGCCCGCTGCATTTAGAATCATCAAAGAAAGTTAACATAAACTAGGGCTATTGCCCGCAAATTTCAAAGGGGGTTTAGCAATGGAAAGAGTATTATTAAATTCATCAGTCGTACTTAGGCTCGGCGGCGGCAGTCAAAGGACATTTAGCAATGTCAAGCCCAGCGCGACCAGTGCCAGAATATTGACTACTGTGCAGGGAATGGCGAGCCTGATGAGGCCGACACTTGCCCGGGTACACCGCACTACGAACGAAATTTTAATCAGAGACTAGAGAACAGTGAAGAGAGGAAGAAGGGGGAAGGGAATTTGAACGAAACTACTACGAAATCATTTTTGTTGACGTTTAATACCAATTTGGGAAATGAACATACTTTCAGGATAGCCCATGCAGACGACAGCGTTAGCGGCCCAGAAGTGCGTGACAGTATGCAGCGGATTCAGGCTTCGGGCGTAGTAAGGGCAAACGGCAATTTGCTTACTGGGCTTAACAGGGCATTTCTTGAGACAGTCCACGAATACGAAACTATATTTTAATCAGTGAACAATGAACAGAGAAAAGAGGAAAAAGCACTTAATTGTTCACTATTCTTTGTTCACTGTTCACTAAAAAAAGAGGGGGAAATTTTTATGGTAGAAAGAACAACAGTAACGCTACGTGTACCAAGGATACCGGGTACATCAGCCAGAAGCAGGTTGTTTTCAACGTCTTTTATTATCAACGACGCACCAGACGAAAACATTATGGACTTTGCAGATGCGGTCAATGATTTGCAGACCGTGAAATACACAGAGGTTTTGAAATCTACACAATCTTTGATTTTTAATAACTAAGCGGTTAACTGACCGCAAGGCGGTTCACCGACCGCAACTAGGGCTACTGCCCGTAAAAAAGGGGGATTTAAATGGACAGTGAATACATTTTAAGAATGAGGTTCCGAACGGCACAAAACAGATATCACAACATAACTTTGAACAATACTAACATTGACGCCGACGACCACGCAGAGCCAGTTATGGACACGATTATTTCGGATAATATTTTTACGACGGCACATGGCGATTTGGCAGCGAAACATAGCGTAACAAAGATTATCAGGGATTACACAGCGATAGTAATTTGAGAATAGGGGAGCCGCCGGGGTTCTTCCTTGCCGGGAGAGTTTTGGCGGCCTATTCTAACGGGGGGATGGATCATGAAAGGGATAGTTACAAGCGTGATCGGACTGATTGGCAGTTGGTTGGCTTACCTGTTCGGTGGCTGGGACACTGCTATGATAACGCTGGTCATCTTCATGGGCGTTGATTTTCTTACCGGGCTGATTGTGGCGGGGGTTTTCAAGAAAAGCCGGAATTCCGAAACAGGGTGCTTGGAGTCCAAGGCGGGATGGAAAGGGTTATGCAGGAAAGGCATGATTTTTTTGATTATACTTGTTGCCCACCAGCTTGATTTGGTCATGGAATCGTCTTTCATAAAGAAGGCCGCAATCATTGCATTTATAGCGAACGAAACCATCAGCATTATCGAGAACGCCGGGATTATGGGAATACCGATACCGAAGGTTATAATTCAAGCTATCGATATCCTGAAAAAGAATGACGAGACAGCGGGGAAGAAAATGAACCAGGACATGAAGGATGACACAAAAAAATAAAAGGGCAAATTGGACAAGCAGCCAATAAGCCCTTTTTTATTTAAACCACCAGCCCTGATATCTGGGCGGTTGCATGTGCCGGCCTTGCCCATCGGGAGCCAGTGGCGGGAGAGTACGCGAAATTCAAGCCTTATTTTCTTCAAATAATTCTTTCACCTGGTCGGATGTGAAAATCCATTTGTTGCAAATTTTTTTGCCTTTTAGTTTCCCTTTGGTGGCTAAACGCCTTACTGACTTTTCTTTGACTTGCATTTGGTCGGCTAAGTCTTTCACGGTATAGAAATCCTTTGTCATGGTCATAAATTGCCCTCCTGTCTATGTATCTGCTTCGTGTTCCTTTACCTTCCGGTAGAATGTTGTTTTTGACATGTCCAGCATTTTCATTGCTACTACTGCTTTAATCTCGCCCTTTTTCCACGAATTATATACTGCCTCGAAATTATCCCTTTTTATTGGCTTGCGGCCTTTATATATGCCCTTTACTTTTGCAATGGCTATCCCTTCGGCTTGCCTGTCCTTTATTTTGTCCCTTTCTTTTTGGGCGAAATAAGAAAACAATTCGAATACAAGGTTGCTTACTATAACTTTGTCTATGTCTGACTTGTCTTTTGTACTTGCCATTGGCTGGTCAATGGATATTATGTCTATCCCTCTTTTTTCAAGCTCTCTCCATTCATCTTTTATCTGCTCCATGTTTCTGCCGAGCCTGTCCAGCTCTTTTATTATCAAGGTGTCGCCTTTTCTAAGGGTCGCTGTTTTTAGGGATTGGTACACTTCACGGTTGAAGTCCTTCCCGCTTGCTTTTTCTTCGAATATCCTATCTATGGTTAAATTGTTTTTTTTGCAATAGTCTATAATAGCCTCTTTTTGCCTATCTGTATTCTGTTCTTTCGTACTCACTCTTATATATCCGAATATCATAGTTAGCCCTTCTTTTCCTCTAATTTTATGGAACGTTCTTTTAGGGTGACTGCCAACAGTCTTTGCTTGTGAATCTGCTATTAGTGCTTTTGTAGTATTTTTATATGCTTATATTATACATCAATGGTGCTTTAGTATCAATAGGGTATATGAAAATTCCGGGACGTTCTTTAATTCAAAAACCAACCCTAACGGGACTTAAAGTGTCCCGAAATTAAAGTACCATTAGGGTATACTCTAAAAGTACACTATTTTCAATGAAAAAATCCGGGAAATAATCCGTCCAAATGGCTTATTTATCGGCTTTGTTTGAATGTCTGCCAAAAAAATCAAAATGCTTAGCAAATTTAAGCATGTGTTTTTTACATATTCGATATTCACATTTCGTTTTTGGCTGGTTTGTATAATTTCCAATGCGTCTACTGATGCATCAGCCAATCGAATTGTATATTTCATACATCCTTTTATCTGCCTGAAATACACGTGATTTTTTTTGTGCATATTTGCATGATTTATGTAAACTGTAGTTTCCATATCTTTACTTGCACATTTTTTAATTCCGTGCTAATTGTAAATGTACTATTTGCTTTTATGCCTGTCGTCATTGCAAGTTTAAGAAAGTTGTAAGTGGGAGGGGTTAGATGGATATCTACAAGGATGATGCATATGATAAATTCGTCGACTGGGAGAAGAGTACTAAAGATGCTATAGACTTCAAACGAATATACTTTGATATTACAGGAAACATAAACACGGCACTGTTGTTGAGCCAAATTATATTCTGGTTCTTGCCAGGTCCGGAAACGGGCAAACTGAAATTGAGGGTAAAAAAACACGGCCGCTATTGGATAGCCAAAAAGCGGGCCGAGTGGTGGCATGAATGCCGCTTGTCCCCTTATCAGTTCGACCGGGCATCAAAGATACTTATCCGAAAAAAGCTGATTATAAAGCAGGTGTATAAATTTCAGAATTCCCCGCAGGTACATATCAGTGTGGAATTTGATCAACTGTTGCAATGTCTAAGGGAACTACAAAGGGCTTCTGATGTTAACGAATTTCGAATTTTAAAATTCGCAAATTGATGATATCCATTAACAGAGAGAACCTACATAGAGAAAAAACAACAACAACCCCAGGGGGGAATCCCGCAAAGCTCAAGCAAGGGAAACCGCTTTGCGGGTTGTCGTTGTTTTATAGTGCATCAGGAAATGATTAAATAACTATTTTTAAGGTTCTGCAAATTTCTATTGTATTTTCTTCCACTTTGGGTGTATACTCTAAAAAAGGAGTGGAAACTTAATGAAAACTATAAGGGAACTTTCTGAGGAAATAGGTGTCAGCAAAACAGCTATAAGGCAAAAATTCACACCGGAAATAAAAGAAAAGTACATCAAAAACATTGACGGTAAAATTCACATAGAAAAAGACGGCGAAAAGCTTATAAAAAAGGCATTTAGTGAAAGCAAGTTTGCAAACAACTTATCGGAAAGTTTCAGCGGGACAACTGAAAACCAGTTAGCAGATTCCGAAAACCGAATTTCCGAAAAGGTGTACGAAAATGTATTGTCGGATGTTGAAAAGAAACTTTCCGAAAACATGATTGCGATATTGCAAAAAGAACTGGACATAAAAAACAGCCAAATAAAAAGCCTGCAAACAAATAATCGGGAGCTTACCAACGCACTGGAAAACACAACTAACGCATTGAATGTTGCCCACGCACTTCATGCCGGGACGTTTCATCAGCAGGCCCGGTTGACTGACCAAGAGGCACATCCGGAAGCGAAAGTGGACAAGCCCATGAAAAAGGGCTTTTGGGCGAAGGTATTTAATAAAGGGGAGGGCGAACAGACATGATTAAAAGTTCAAAATATATGAAATTCGCGGGAATGGCGATATCTGCGCTGTTTACGGTGCTACTTTTCCAGCTTTTTGCAGAAACCCCCTTGGAACGGGGCATATATCTAGGTGCGGCAATAGTGGTTGAGTATTGCAAGATCACTCTTGTAATGCACAGCCTCAAGCGGGGCAAAGCCTTCATTATCACGTGTTTTATGGCATTTTTGTTTTTTGCTATCTCCTTGACCGCTTCAATCAGCTTTAATATGTATACGGCTCAAAAGGCCATGTATGAGACGATAGAAATAATACATACCGATACCAGGTATAGCAATACTTATAGCCTCCTGGAGAGCCAACACAGCCTTGTTCAGTCTCAAATTGAAGAAATACGGGGAATTATAGCAACGGTTGAGGCAGAAAGAGCAGGCGAACTTGCACGGATGAATTCAGTCATAGCCGAAACCCCGGCAGATTTCGTAACATTACGCCGGGAGTTGACCGGGGACAGGGCAGCCATATTAGAGGGGTACGATAGCCAAATAGATGATTTGCGGTCAAGGTTGCAGGTAGAAACAGCGGTTTTGACTGGCATTATGGTCGAAATGTCCGAAGTCCCTGAGAGGGAAGTTGTTGAGACGATAACCGAAGAGCGGCAGCTTAGGGATAATTCTTTAGCAGGCTTCTTTGTTTTGATGTCTGACCTAACCGGGGCGGAGGTATATTCTATCATCCTGCTGTTTGCTGTCCTATTGGGAATCGCCCTGGACTTAACCGGGATTAGCTTCGTCCTAGTGGAAAATGCAAATACAGCCGCTGAGACTATGCTAGATACCGTGGACACCGCTAAGTCTACAGCTTTGGAGGTCATTGAGACTGTTGTGGAGACTGATGTAGACAAACCGTCTACGTTGTCTATGGTGCAGTCTACGGCAAAGATAATCTGTCTCAAAAAGATAGACTGCTATGAGAATTTTGAGGAATATGTTATTGCCAACAACTTGGATGCTGAGACATTGACACCTAGCAATTTCCCTAACGTTCCCCGCAGCACATTCTACAAATACAAAAAAAATCTACACAAGTCTACGGTAGGGACTGAGGCCGCGAGACTGAGACATTAAAACATAGACTTGCATAGACGATGAATTAATGTATACATATCTGGGCAAAATATAGTATAATATATTAAACAGGTGCCAACGCTCTAACGCTGGCACCCTGGCACAAACTAGACAGAAGGTTTTATAGCCCTCTTTCAGTTTTTATCAAACTAAAAAAATAGCCGTGTCCCATGCCAAATAGGGCGGCTATTTTTTTTTGTTTTTTTCGCTCTTGTCTTTCTTGTCATTTCTGTATTTCAAAGCGGCAATTACAACATTTGCCGCTTTTATACTTAAATCAATGATCTGTACAAGCCTCAAAAACATACTCTACACCCCCTTTCTTCTTGATGTAAGGGGTTACACTAGGTGTCTTGTGAGGATGTAAAGCCAACCGCCCGGTTTGTGCTTGGGTATATTATATCATTCTTGAGCAAAACAAAAAAGGCTTTTCCCGAATGGGTAAGCCTTTTTTTATTCTTTGAAAAGTTTCGGATTGAAAAAATAGTCCTTGGATTCTTTAATTAAAATATTGGATTCCCTAAGCTGCTTGAAACCACTTCCAATGTGCACACGGCTAACATTTAAATTATCTGCTATTTCTTGCTGGGTATATCCCTTTACACGGTATTCTTTATCTATATGACCAAGCAAATATATAAATAGCTTATAAGTGCTTGGCTTTACATTCCCATCTAGTATTATTTTGTCTACAACCTCATTGTTCAACATGCAGACATTCACCTCTCTAATTTTATTTTTTATCAATGTGCAAACAAAACATTGACATTATGTATTGACTTTTTATCATTGCGAATTTATAATCATTTTATACAGGCTATTATTTATAATAATAACAGCAATTCATCCACATATCAACATGTAATGTATTCATACATGAACTAAATGTATTCATACATAAACAAAATGTAAACCAGCATTTACAATCTGAGGAGGGTTTATAGCAATGCCCATTGACAAAATTTTAAGAGTAATGCTTGACAACGAAATACTGGAAAACCCTAATGTGAGCTGGAGAGCTAAAGGTTTGCTGGGTTATCTGCTGTCATGTAGTTTGTCCATTGAAGAGCCGGATATCTGGAAATTTAATATTTCGGACATCACAATAAGCAATGCAGATGGAAAAGACGCTACAAGGTCAGGTTTAAAGGAATTAGAGCAACACGGATATGTAAAAAAAGTTGGCAACAAATGGACTGTGACAATATAAAAACCAAGGAGGTTCTTCATGTCTAAAGATAATGAAATTTTAAACATTAAGCGCAAAAAAAATAATTTTGTAATGATTGATAACAGGGTATTTGAAAACCCGAACATAAGCTGGAGGGCTAAAGGGCTGCTTGGTTATCTTCTTTCCCGGCCTGATGGCTGGGAAGTGCGTGTATCTGACTTAGTAAAACGGAGCATAGACGGAAAAACAGCCATTTATAGTACCCTGAGAGAACTAAAAAAGCATGGGTATTACAATAAAATACCCGTGAGAAACGAAAAGGGTGTAATTATAAAATGGTCATCTTATATTTACGAAGAACCTATAATAATTGATATCAATGATTATGGCGACAGGGAATCGTCAGAATTATGTCACCTGAAAGAAGAATTTGAAAATAACATAAACGATGAAAACGGCTTAAAATCAGTATCTCAACCACTTACCGAAAACCTGAAAGTGGCTGTGTCCAGTGAAGCAAAAACCCCACATGTGGATAGCCTAAAAATGGGCAACCTAGATATGGATAGCCGGGAACATAATAATACTTATATAAACAATACTGATTCAAATAAAACAACAACAACCCCGAAGGGTAGTTTTCAGAAAAAAGAATCTGCTTCGCAGGTGGTTGTCGTTGATACATATGCAATAAATGAGTTAATATCAAAGCACCTCAACCCAAAAAAGCCGTTATCAGAATTTCAGCTAAGTAAAATAGGGCGGACGAAGGGGTTTTCTTTCGGACGCCTTGAAGATATTCTGAAAGTTGCAAAAAGGCAAAAGATTGTAAGCGTGGTAGGTTATCTTGTAAAGGCAATCGAGAACCCTGATTTTGACTTCTCTACCGTGGAAGCAGCAGGGGTTGCAAATGGTGCAACCAAGTCGAAATCAAGAAGCAAAATTGTAAATTACAAGGGGCGTGAATGGGATTATAAAAAACTTGCTGAACTCAATGATGCACTGATAGCCGAGCAATTCGAAATGACACCAGAGGAACAAGAAGAATGGGACAGGGAGCAGGCAGAACACCTGAAAAGGCTAGACGAGCGTAAAGCAAAGGAAGGGGATTAATTATGGGAAATGCTACGGAAATTGTATTTTGTTATCACTGTTCGCTGGAAATAATGGACGGCGATGTGAGTCATGAAATCGACGAATCTAGGATAATATGTGATTACTGTTATAACGACGATGAACATGATCCAGATGCTATTATTTGCGACAACTGTGACAAAAAAGTCAAAAAGGGCGGCGTGTATTATGATATTGACGGGGATCAGATATGTGAGGATTGCATGAGTGCGCTTATGTGCTTTGCTTAGTGTGTGAAGGAGGAAGGGTGTCAGGATGGAAAAGCGAAAAATAAAGTTTAGGGCATGGGACACAGATAAGAAATATATGCTTGGCAAAATATTTGACAACACGATAGAAGGTGAGGACTGGTATTTCCCGAAATTGCGGGATAAATTTATAGTCATGCAGTATGCCGGTCTTGAGGATGTAACAGGCCGGGAAATCTATGAGGACGACATGATAGAATGTACTTCAAGGGGCATATTCATAGTCAAATTCTTGTGCGGGGCTTTTTACTGCGTAAATTACCTTTCAGAAGCGCGGCTGTTGCTGCACTTCGCCGACTCTATTGTCATAGGGCATAACTACGAGGATGATTTCCGCTGGAAGCCGGATTTAGATTACGTAGAATTCAGGTTGAAAGAAAAGCAGAAAAACAAAGTGGAAAATTGGTTTTAAGAAGGAGAAAAACAGTCTAGGGAAAAATCTGCTGGAAACTAAGGTTTCAGGGTTGAAATTTCAATGGAATTTCCGGGAATTTCATTGAAAAGCAATTGAAATTTCAAGGTGGAACCAGGATTCCGAAAAAAAGAAAGGGGCTTAAAAATTTTTGGCTGAAATTCAGGAACAAGAAGAGTAAAAAAGGCTTAGCTCCGAAATGGGTTAAGCCTTTTTATTGCTTGAAAAGTTCGCGGTTTATTATATAGTCCCTATCGTTTTTCTCAATTAGGCCGTTGTCAATCAAATCACGTATCAGAACGGTTATTTGTTGTGCTTTTATGCCGGTTTTCTCCTCAATGGTTTTATATGTGTAACTCTTGGTTATATTTTTTTCGTCTGCCGTAGACAGTAAAAAAAGCAAAATTTTATAACTTGGTAGCCTAAGCTTGTTTTCCTGCAACAAACTTGATATAAACCCTTCATCAAGAAACAAACAAATCACCTCCAAATTTTACATTTATAAATTGACAATTTATTGTTGTTAACGTACAATGTAATAAATAATTTGCAATAAAACAACTATGAATTGCCAAATGATAACTCACAGTTAAATAATATCAAAAAATAAGAAAAAATACAATACATAGCAAGCCAGGGAGGGGCAAAGATGGACAATGAAAATTTAAGGGAAACACCAAGCTATTATGCTATTATTCCGGCAAATGTCCGGTATAGCAAAGATTTATCTGCACAAGAGAAACTGCTGTATGCTGAAATAACGGCATTGGCAAACAAAAAAGGCTACTGCTTTGCAAGTAATGCCTATTTTTCTAAATTATATGGGCAGGCGATAAGGACCATTAGACGGCAAGTATCTAACCTTGAAAAATTCAATTTTATATCTACTCACATAATTTACAACGATGATACCAAGGAAGTTTTAGAACGCAGGATTTACCTTAAACAAGAGGTTTTTACCCCTGGGGACAAAAATGTCCCTACCCCTGGGGACAAAAATGTCCCTACCCCTGGGGACAAAAATGTCCCTACCCCTGGGGACAAAAATGTCCCCCATAATAATACAAGTACTTAATAATACAAGTATTTAACAACAACAACCCGCGAAGCGGGGTTTTTAAAAACCCACTTCGTGGGTGGTCGTTGTTTTACATGTGCGAGGAGCTGAAAATTATGATAGCTGAAACTAAAGAACTGAAAAATTGGCATGAGACCGATGAAGGCATCATCACACAATATGATTTGCTCGAACCTGATGAAGGCGTACTGGCAAATTATAATGGCGAGTTCAACCAAGCGTGGAAAGAACGCTGGTATAACTATTTTGCGGAAATGTTTACGGAATCAGGGCTTTTTAAGGAATTACAGAGTACACAAGGGGAACTATGGTTAACTCAGGAAGAAAGGGATTACTTCGCTGGCAAACTTGATGGACTCTTGAATACAAACGAAGAATTGCTAAAAGCAAATATTGAGCTGGAGGAAACAAACAAAAAACTAAAAAATGAAAATGTGGAATTGAGAAAAAAGATAGGTGCTGCCCCCAGCAGTTTTTTAGATGCTGCCGGGAAGCTTGTTAAAAGCAATGTCCAAAAACGGCTGCTGATAAATGAGAACATGAAGCTGAAAGAAAAAGCTGAACATCCGCTAAATAAAATAGAGCCGGACATAGTAGAGCAAATCCTGCTTTTGAAAGCCAAGGGTTTGAAAGGTTTTGAAATAGCTGAAAAAACTGGGGTTTCTGCATCTTCGGTATCTCGGTACATAGGCAACAATCAAAAACGCCTCAGTGAAATAATGCGCTCCCTCGAAAAAGGCAATTATACATCTAAGGCGTAGCCAATGACATGTATGTCAGTACCATGGCATTATTATAATAACATAAATATATGCCCTGATGCAAAAATTTAATGGGAAAATTTAAAAATATACCCCCTAGGTGTAATTTATTACCTCTGCAAAGTTTAGGACAAGCAGAGGTATATTTTTTTGCATTTGAAGCAACGTTTACATAATTATACATAGAAGGAACTAGAGCACTGAGAAAAAGAGCAGCGGGGCGGCCTGGCCTTTGCTCTCCTGCAAACCCCAGTTTCAAGGTGTTTCGGGGCTTGTTTTATGCAAATTAGCCAATGAAACCTGGATGTTTTTCAATGGCTGCCAGCTCGTCCCCTGGGTAGCAGCCTCTCAATTTATCTCTTTTGCTGTGCAAATTATACAGGTTCCCTGGTTAGGCCAAAGCTAAAATCTCACGATAATTACCAAAGCAAGGGAAGTAAAAATTTTGTGCAGGATTCCAGTGAAACGAATTTTCCTGATTGAAAATCGTTTCACCGGAAGCAATCAGCAATTGATAGTTTTATTGGGGTCGGGGGCGGGCTTACCCTCTTACTTGCCTTGTCCGGGCGTGTCCGGATTTTCCGGGCAAACTCCGCACCCCTCTAATCAGGGGTTTGAAATTATTCCTTTCCCTGTAGCAATCACACCAGCTCGCGCAACCGCTTTGAATTGTCGGGGCTTCACACGCCTTACCCCTTGCCGGAGGCTACACGGTGCGCCCTTATCCGGCAAGGGGCAAGGCGGCTCAGCCCCTCTGTATCGCCAGCCAGAAGCGAGGCGTGCCTTTCATCGGTCGGGGAAACTCCGTCAGTCCGCTTGCGCCGGGGGCTACTACGTGCGCCCTTTCCCGGCTTAATCGGCCTGCCGGGCTTCCCCTCTGCATCGCCAGTCGGACTATCCCCACCCGCCCACCCTCTGCCGCGCCGGGCAAAAGCGGCCCGACACTGGCCTGACGTTCATCCGGTGGTTCTCGCAACTGCACGTCTAAGAAAAAAAGCATAGCTAAAGTTCAAGGGCTATGGTGCGTTGCCTTTTGGCTTGCTTGCCCGTGGGTAGGGTTCGGCGCAATAAAAAAAAGCCCGGAAGGGCTAATTTTTCAAAAAGATGTTTATTATTAAGTTAATAACCACAAGTACAAGTATTAAAATATCAATCATTTTATCCGTCCTCTCTGTCTTGATTTTTTTATCAAATACATATATAATTTTGATACAGGGGAGTTTTATCCCCCCTGTGTGTTGCCTACTTGCCTAATGCTTGGTCTGTGTTCGGTTCTTGTAGGCTTTTTTCGTGCTTTTCTTTTTGTTGGTCTTTTCTTAACCGGTATACTGCTATACTTGTGTTAATTATCACACAAATTAGAGTAATTATCCTTAGTGCCATATCCACCGTTATCCCCCCTTTCTTGTTTGTATTTTCATATCCATATTTATCACCGCCTCTCTATATACTATTGTACTCTATTTGAGTACAAATGTCAAGTGTTTTGTACTCAAATTTGATAAAAATGTACTCGAATATTGAAAAATGTAATCATATATGTTACAATAATAAATGAGGTGATTATTATGAATGGACAAAGCCCGGCAAAAATGATAAAAAAGTTGCTGATTGATGAAGAAAAGGCTGTTAAATGGTTGGCTGACGAGTTAGGCATAACATATCAATCTTTACGGAATAAACTCTATAGGGACAGTTTTACATTTCAAGATGTTGCTAAAATATTAGATATACTTGGGTATGAAATTGAATTGCAGAAAAAACAAGAAAAAGCCTTGCATGGGGGAAATGAGTAACGCACCGGAACCGTGGATAACTTAATTCATTAAGTGGCTGCATCCATTTTGGGCCATGGATATTTTTGTGGAAAACGAAAAGCATGTTTACCACAAAAATACCCACAACCCAAAATGGGCATCCACTAAATTCATTTAAGTTAACCACAATCCCGGTGCTAAGAACAAGCTGTGGAAACCGTGGATAACACAAAGCGTTAAGTGGCTGCATCCGTTTTCGGCTATGGATATTTTTGTGGAAAACGAAAAGCGTGTTTACCACAAAAATACCCACAACCGAAAACGGGCATCCACTAAACTTATTTGTGTTACCCACCGTTACCACAGCTACTGCTACTACTACTAAAAACAACTTATGTATGTACAAAAGATTAAAAGATTAAAAGCAAAAGACAAAAGATTAAAAGCAAAAGACAAAGAACACACTATGGAAACCGTGGATAACACAAAGCGTTAAGTGGCTGCGTCCGTTTTCGGCTATGGATATTTTTGTGGAAAACAAAAAGCGCGTTTACCACAAAAATACCCACAACCGAAAACGGGCATCCACTAAACTTATTTGTGTTACCCACCGTTACCACAGCGACTACTAAAAAAGACAAAAGACAAAAGAAAAAAGATTAAAAGACAAAGGCATAGCTAAAAGGCAATAGCTGTAGTGCGTTAGCTTTGGGGCGTGGGGTTCCAGGTCGTGTGGCGGGGTTGGTGCAATAAAAAGCCCCAGTGCTTGGGGCTGTTGGGTTAGTTGGTCATGTTTATGGCTTGCGTAAGCAGGTTTTTGTCGTATTCCATGCCCATTGCCTCCACTTCTGCCAGGTATCTTTCGTATACTTTCTCTATTTCGTGAAGTTCCCCTTTGTATCTTTCGGCTAACTTTTGGGCTTCGCACTTTGTTTTCATCCTTTGTTTTAAGCTTTCGTACTCTTTTTCCGTCAGTTGTTTTGCGCTGTCTTTTTTGTATAGCTGTTTTATTACCCGCTTTATCTCTTCTTCCGTGAATCCGTATGTGAACCCGCTGGCGTATAGGCTTCGTTGTTGCTCTATGCTTATCGTTGCTTCTGTTTTGTGCATGGGGATGATTTTTTTGCTGTCTTTTTGCTGGTGCTTATCTGTTTCGTCCTTGGTGTCGGGCGGGGTTTCTGTGTCTGCGTCCTTTGTGTCGTCGATGCAGAAAAGCCCATTTAGTGCGTATTTTCGGGCGTATGTACTCGCCGCCCCGGTTTCCTGGCTTGCAGCCATGCCTTTTTTCTCGGCGGCTTCTCTGGCGTATGCTTTAACGCTGAGGGTTTCCCCGCTGTCTGCGTCGATTATCGCCGCAGTAGCTTGTATGTAATGCCTGTCGCCCATTATAACGGGGTCATCGGTTATGGTTAATACAAGGTTGTTTTTAAGCAGTAGCGGCTTGACCGCTTCAAGTATATCCTCGCTGTTGCGGTATTTGTATTTTCCAAAAGCGTTGTATTGCCCTTTTGGGGCTTTTAATTTGGATTGTACGTTCATCAGCTTTTTATATATGTTCATGGGTTTGTCCCTCTCTTTTTGGTTTTTTTGGGGTTACGTGAAGCCCTGGCGGGCTTCATGCAACCGAAAGTTTTTGCTATGCTGTTTTACGGCGTTTATCTATGCAGTCCATGCAGATGATTTCTGTGTTAAAGTCAAAGTATTCGTCATCGGGAAGTATGACATCGCCGCAAGGGTCACATATTTTTATATCATCTACATCAATCATAAGTTCATTGGCTATTTTTTGAAGCTCTTTATATGTGTAGGTTGCTACCATGTCAAATCCTCCTCGCCGTCGTCCTCGCCATTTAGAAAGTTGTTGAGATCATCTATAACATTATCTATGGTCTCCATCTCTTCCATTGCCCTATCCATTTCATATTTTGCTTCACTTATGCGGTATTCTATTTCGCTTCGCGCTATTATTATTTTGCTCATTGCGTGTTTTACCAAGCTTTCTAAAGTTTCCGTTTTTGTTGTTGTCATAATTTTTTCAATCTCCTTTTTTTAGTCTTGTTTTTGAGATTGAACCGTGGTATAATTTTTTTGGGTAAAGTTGCAACCTCGGTTCAACTTGATGATTTAGCCTTTAACGTTTGCCGACGTTGGAAGGCTTTTTTTCGGCATTTTTTTAATTTCTTCTATCACCCCTCTACTTTTTCTATCGTTCTACTACTAATTATACATCAATTTACTACTAAAATCAAGCGAAATTTCATTGATTTTCAACCAAAAACAATACATTTCACTACTTTATTTACGAAATATCTATCAAAAACACAATCGTTTCAATGCGTTTTACTATTGAACTTGTATACTTGGATAGAAGAATAGTAGTAAATTTGATGTTAAAACGACTGCAATTTGATTGACAATTGGTTGGGTTTGGTATAAAATCAATGTGGATTTAGTAGTAAAAGTAGAGAAATGGGAGTGATGACACTGGACAAGTATATAAGATACCCTAAGACTGTACATCAAACAGTTGTCGAGATACGGAAAATTTTAAATGATTACTGGACCGGGCTTTTGCCGGAGGAAGAGGCAAAAGAGTATATACGGCATTATGCAAAGAAAGGCTTATTGCTTTCTGATGGCGGAAAATCGATAAATCCAACCTTGAGAAATCAACTAGGCAAGAAAAAAATTAACCTCATAAATGAGTTTCTAGGGAATTACCAGCTAACTTTCGTCGAGAAATTGAGATAGCGAGGCGTTTTGATGGCAAAAGGGTAGGGGACGAATTTGTTTTACACATATGTCCCGCTTATCGTTTAAAGAACAGCCCTCTGGGGATTTGAACCCTGCCAGTTCCGGGGAAGCGCAAGCAAGCCCCTTACCGCGGCTAACAAGGTGCGCCGTTTCCGGTAAGTGTCTTGCTTGCGCTTCCCCTCTATAATCAGCATCGGAAGTTTGAAGAGCCGGTTCATCGGTCGGGTTAGCGGCGGCATCCCGATTTTCCGCGCCGCTACTGCGTGGGCTTGGCGGGAAAATCGGGCTACCACCGCTAACCCTCTGTATCGCCAGTCGGAATGCCCCACCCGCCCACCCTCCGCCGCGCCTCAAAAAGCGTTTCGGCACTGGCTACAGATTTGAGGGGGACGAATTTCATTCAGGAAAAATCGTTTTTAAAAATCCTGCACAATGCTTGATTTTGGATTTTTTTGTGAAGAACAAACTATGTTTGCTTATCCAGGTTCATATAATTTGCATAAAAAACGGGACTCATACCCTGGGTAGCATCCAGGGTACGGCTGGCAGCCGTTGAAAAATATCCAGATTTCTATAGGCAATCTGCATAAAATAGGTTTTGTCACGCTGTCTCTTTTTTGAAAATAATAACGTGGAAGAGCCAATAGTTTTCGATCAAATAAGTATTTTAAAAAATCATCAAACTTATAATTTTGTTGTGCGTATACTATTAATAACAATGTTAATATTTTGTTATTGTATGCAAGTATTAATCAATGTCAACATAATCTGTGTTGACATTTATAAACAAACGATGATAAAATGATTAATATTGAACATTGAAAATCGAATAAAGCGGAGATACCTCTTTATAAATAAAAACACGAGGGGAGACTTTTTTATGGGAAAAGGTAGTAAGAAAAACACACATAAAAAAGGGACAGGTAAGGGGAAAAAGGATAGCTTTAAAGACCGCGCTTTAAACAGATGGATATTGCTCAACCAAAAGTATAGGGAATTGATGGAGAAACCTACAATAGGGAAATCATTGAGGTTTGCCATGTTTTTCTTAACGACAATATTTAAAATATATTCTAAGCGGTTGGTGGAGCGTATTATAACATGGATTGTATCTTTTTTTTCCTAATGAACGTACATAATGACGGTTCAGGGTGCAGTGCAGGGGGAACTTTGCTGTGAACCGTCGTAGTCCCTTGTTTATATCTATCGTTATACTGGCGGTCGCTTAGATTTGCCATGCCCAGAGAATGTACACCCGGACCCGTTGAATGGGGCGGGCAAGATTTTGTGACCGTTCACAGTATAATCCCAGTTTTCATAAAAAAGTCGATATTGTATCAAACGAACAGAAAGGAGGAGACAGTTGGCATGAGTAATGATTTAATAAGATATATTAATATATACATGTAGCTCATCACATTTTAATTTACAACCACGCAACCAACCTTACCAGTCTTGTACTAAACAATACATATACAAAGAGGTATTTCCGCATTGTAGCGTTGCAGTTTTTATAGAACGAGGTGAGTCTGATGACCAATAAAAAACCTGTAAAAAGTACCAACAATATTTATAGATTATTGCGTATAGCAAGAGATAAAAAAATCAAGGATCTTGCTGATGAGTTGCTTGTTACCCCCGCTTATATCCATGCAATTGAAAGCGGTACTAGAACACCATCTAAAAGGCTTATTAGGGATTATTCTAAAGTACTTGGCGTTGACGAAGAAATTATTGTTAGTTTTGATAAAAAAAATTCCGATTTGAAAAGGTTTGAAAAACTTCTGTTGAGGCTTTTGGAGTCTATTTGCTATGGTGAAGAAATGAGAAAAGAATAGTTATTTTTTGGTTTTAGAAAGCATGTATAGAGGCGGGATTTAAATCTCGCTTTTTTTATGTCAATAATACAGTGCTTTGAACGCCACTATCTGATGCATGGTTTTTTCGGTGAAAACTTAAAAAATCAAATTAGAGGGTTATTTTGCGTTAGCCTAGAGTATATAATGTTATTGTCATGTCAAGTAGACGATAAAAAAACAAGAGTGCTACCAACACCCTTGTTTTTCGCAATGAGTTCTTACTCTTTTTTATTGCGTACCCATGTTTCGTATATGTACAGTAAAAAGGTTGCAAATGCTATCGTGAGCATAAAGAACTCAAATGCAGTCATAGTTATATTCATGATGTAACCCCCCTTTCTTTTGAATTTGGGGTATGTCAAGGCGTATTATGTGCGAGATAATGCGCCTTTTTGCTATGTTATGCTAATTTATATTGTTATCGTAGTATTTATTATTATCTGCCCAAATAAAAACCCCTTTTTTGGTCAATATAATTCATGATAAAGTAGTATTTTAGTAAAATCATAATTTTATTCACATGTCGGACATTTTTTAATATTGAGGTCTAAATGATGCATATTAAAAGCAACAAAAACACCTCTGCCAAAATCAAATGAGCAGAGGTGTTTTTATTGTCCCTATTGAATTAAATTTTCATTGTATCTCTTTTCGCTTTTTCTGTCCGGATGTAATTCCGGATGGTGCTTTCCGAACAGTGGAATTTTTTAGCCAGCTCCCTTGGTTTTAATCCTATGATAAAATAGCCGTTTACAATTTGCTCATATCTGTGTTCCCTCGTTAGCGTTTCGATGGAGGGGATGTAAATCCAGCCATATCCTAACATTTGTACGATAGCAACAGCATTGCTGTAGCCGACCAGTTTTTCTATCTCGTCGAATGGCGCGGCTAATATAGCCACATTTTCATTGTCTTTAATCATGTTTCCCCTGCCTCCCTACTATATTACACAAATTCATGTTCGCATTACTATTTATTATTTTACAAAATGTACGCTGTAATTTACAGTGCTACTTTGCAACGCTTAATTTCCTGCGCTTTTCTGTATGCTGAAAGAAAAAAAGGAAGGTGCAGAAATGAAAAAAACAAATATCGACCTAGTGCCTTGTTAAGCTTAAAACAGTAACAAAACTGTTGTTTACATAAACATCAAAATATGGTAGGCTCTTGTCAAAAGATGGGAAGGAGCTTATTATGCCAAAACTTTCAAACACAGTTC
>Ga0123355_10004656_pt1 | contig 19962 bp, 14 predicted proteins | sample TergutEmb28metaG_3_FD_89872 | JGI IMG/M metagenome (GOLD analysis project Ga0123355, IMG submission 89872) | Embiratermes neotenicus P1 segment gut microbial communities from Petit-Saut dam, French Guiana - Emb289 P1 | ecosystem: Host-associated > Arthropoda: Insects > Digestive system > Gut ...
ACGTACTTCGTCGTACGTCGTAGTTCGTACGTACGTATGCACTTCGTACGTTCGTCGCATGTACGTCGTCGTACGTTCATTGTACGTTCGTACTACGTACATACGTCGTACGTTTGTTCGTACTTCGTCCGTCGTACGTTGTGATCGTCGTACATACGTACATTCGTACGTTGTACGTACATACGTCGTCCGGCGTCTTCGTCTTACGTACTTTCGTACTTACGTCATCCGTTGTGTCATGGTAATTTCGCACGTAGGTTAGTACTACGTTCGTACGTACATCGTACCAATGTATGACGTTACTTCGTAAATCTTACGTTCGTACATTGTACGACGTCGTACGTTGATCTTTATAATATGTCCTAGGTATGTCGTATTTAGTCGCACGTAAGTCGTACGTACATCGTACGTTCGTATGTACGTTCGTTCCTACGTCATACTACCACGTGCGTAGGTAGTGCGTAGTCCGTTTTCGTACGTTCGGACATAAGTCGTACGTACGTCGTCGAACGTAGTCCATGGTCGTAGTCGTCATCGTACTTCGTACATCCGTCGTACATTTGTAGTACGTCGTCCATTGTACGTACGTCGTCGTACGTCCTACGTCTTGCGTTCCTACGTTGTGATAGCTTCATACGTACGTCGTACGTATGTACGTTCGTAGTCGTATGTATGTACGTTCGAACGCACCGTCGTACGTACGTAAATACGTTGTCTTCGTACGTCGTTGTACGTTCGTACTTATGAAGCTACGTACGTTCGTACGTACGTCATGTATACGTATCTTCGTAGTTCGTACCTTCATACGTACGTCGTACGTAGTACCTTCCTACGTTGTACGTTCGTACGTCGTACGTTTGAACGTTCGTACGTACGTATGAACGTATGTCTTTCGCATGTCGTACGTTGTACGTATATCGTCCATACGCCGTACGTTCTTCGTCGTACGTATGTTCGTAAGTACGTCGAACGTACGTCGTCCGTCGTACGTCTTCGTAAGTCGTCCGTCGTACATCGTACGTCGTACGTTCGTACGTCGTCGTACTACATTGTACGTATGTCGTACGTACGGCGTACGTCGTACGTTCATACGTAGTACGTACATCGTACTACGTCGTACGTTCGTAGTACATTAGTATGTTCGTACTTCGTACGTTCTTATGTACTTGGCTTCGTACATACGTTTATGTACCTTCGAACGTACGTACCTTTGTACGTTGTCATAGTTCGTAAGATGTTGGACGTACGTATTTTCGTACGTTCGTCGTGCATCGTCGTACGTCGCCGTACCTTCGTTCGTACGTGATACGAACGTCCGACGACGTACGAAGGTATGTAGAGCGACGTACGTACGAAGGTAGTACAAAGGTACATACTCTCGTGCGTACGTCGACGAATGTTCGTACGTACGTCGTCCGTCGTAGTACGTTGTACGTACGAAGGAACTTATTTCGTACGTACATCGTCGTCAGTCTTCGTCGAACGTCGTACTTATGTTTTACGTAGGTACTACGTCGTATGTCGTACGCCGTCTAACTTTCATATTAAGTTCGTAGTACGTTCTTACGTACGGCGAACGTACATTCGTATGTATTCTTACGTGCGTACGTACGCCGTACGTACGTACCATTCTACGTCGTCGTAGTACGTTGTACGCCCATCTTCGTCGTCGTACGTTCGTATGTACTTCGACGTCGTAGTACTTACTACGTACGTTCGTAGTACGTCGTCGTTCGTAGTCGTACGTCGTAATTACGTTCGTACGTACTATGTCGTACGGTGTACGTTGGTACGTACGTCGTACGTACGACGTCCGTCGCCGTACGTCGTGGTATGTTCTTACGTCTTACGTACGTACGTTGTATATCCGTCGTCGTACGTCGTACATTCGCACGTCGACGTATGTACGTCGTCATACTTATGTCATTCGTCGTCCTACGTACCTACCTCATACGTCGTCGGCGTCTACGTCGTGAGACGGACGTCCGTCGTACATCGTATGTTCGTACGTACGTGAATACGCACGTCGCACGTACGTATGTTCGTAGTACGTGACACGTACATTTGGACGGCGTACGAACGTCGGACGTTCGTACGTACTTACCTTCGCACGTACGTTTTACCTAACAACCTTCGTAATTTCGTACTACGTCGTCTACGTTGTCGTAGTTCGTACGTAAGTATTTCGTACGTTCGTCTTACGTATTTCGTACGTTATACTTACGTTCGTAAGTCGTATTCGTCGTACGTACATTCGTACAAAAGCACGTCGTATGTACGTTGTACGTACTACGTCGTCCGTACGTTGTATGTACTACGTCGTCGTACGTAAGTACTACATACGTCCTCCGAAGTCGTACGTTGTGCTACGTCGTACGTATGTTCGTACGTCGTCCGTCGTCTTCGTCGTAGTATTCCTCGTCGTACGTCGTAGATCTTCATCGTCGTACCTACGTCGTACGTTCACACGTACGTACGTTGTCGTACGTACAGCGTAAGTCGTACCTTCGCACGTCGTACGTACGTCGTCACCGTCTACGTCGCAAGTCGTCCGCCGTACATATGTTCGTACGTACCTTCATACGTACGTCGCACGTACGTATGTTCGTCGTACGTATATTGGTACTACGTAGTACGACATCGTCGTACGTTCGTCCCTTCGTACGTACGTCGTACGTTCGCACGTTGTACGTACGTACATAATTCGTACGTCGTCCGTCGTCATCGGACCTAGTACGTCGTACGTACGTAATTCGTACTTATGTCTAACGTACTTCGTAGTTCGTAATACGTAGGTACTTCGTACTTTCGTACGTACGTCGTCGTAGTTCGTTGTCGTACGTTCATTGTACGTTCGTACTACGTACATACGTCGTGCGTTTGTTCGTCCGTTGTACGTTGTGGTCGTCGTACGTACGTACATTCGTACGTTGTACTACGTTGTACGTACGTCGTCCGTCGTCTTCGTGTTACGTACTTTCGTATTTACGTCGTACGTTGTATGTCATGGTAATTTCGTACGTAGGTTCGTACTACGTAATAGTCCGTCGTCATCGTACGTCGTCCTATGTCTTGCGTTCGTACGTTGTGGTAGCTTCATACGTACGTCGTACGTATGTACGTTCGTACGTCATAAGTACGTTCGTACGCAATGTCGTACGTACGTACATACGTTGTCTTCGTAAGTTCGTAGTACGTTCGTACTTATGAAGGTACGTACATTCGTACGTACGTCATGTATACGTATCTTCGTAGTTCGTACCTTCATACGTACGTCGTACGTACATAACTTCCTACGTTGTACGTTCGTACGTAAGTACGTCTTCGTAAGTCTTCGTCCGTCGTACATCGTACGTCGTCGTACTACATTGTACTATGTCGTACGTACGGCGTATGTCGTACGTACGGCGTATGTCGTACGTTCATACGTAGTACGTACATCATACTACGTCGTACCTTCGTACGTTCGTAGTACATTAGTATTTTCGTACTTCGTACGTTCTTATGTACTTACCTTCGTACGTACGTTGTATGTACCTTCGAACGTACGTACCTTTGTACGTTTTCAGTTCGTAAGATGTCGGACGTACGTACTTTCGTACGTTCGTCGTGCATCGTCGTACGTCGTCACCGTACGTTCGTTCGTACGTGATACGAACGTCCGACGACGTACGTACGAAGGTACGTACAAAGGTACATACTCTCGTGCGTACGTCGACGAATGTTCGTATGTACGTCGTCCGTCGTACGTACGAAGAAACGTATGTCGTACGTACATCATCGTCAGTCTTTGTCGAACGTCGTACTTGTTTTACGTAGGTACCACGTCGTATGCCGTCTAACTTTCATATTACGTTCGTAATACGTTCCTATGTACGGCGTACGTACATTCGTATGTATTCGTACGTGCGTACGTACGTACCTTTGTTCGTCGTCGTACGTTGTACGTCCATCTTACTTCGTCGTCGTACGTACGTACTTGGACGTCGTAGTACGTACTACGTCGTCGTTCGTAGTATGTAGTTTTACGTCGTAATTACGTTCGTACGTACTATGTCGTACGGTGTACGTTGGTACGTACGTCGTCCGTCGCCGTACGTCGTATGTTCTTACGTCTTACGTACGTACGTTGTATATCCGTCGTCGTACGTCGTACGTTCGCACGTCGTCGACGTAAGTACGTCGTCGTAATTATGTCATTCGTCGTCCTACGTACCTAACTCATACGTCGTCGCCGTCTACGTCGTGAGGACGTCGTCCGTCGTATGTTCGTACGTACGTAAATACGTAAGTCGCACGTACGTATGTTCGTAGTACGTACATTTGTACGACCGTCGTACGCTCGTAGTAGTTACCTTCGTACTACGTGACACGTACATTTGGACGGCGTACGAACGTCGTACGTACTTACCTTCGCACGTACGTGTCACGTAAGAACCTTCCTAATTTCGTACTACGTCCTCTACGTCGTGGTAGTTCGTACGTAAGTATTTCGTACGTTCGTCTTGCCTACTTTCGTACGGTGTACTTACGTTCGTAAGTCGTGGTCGTCGTACGTACATTGGTACAACGTACGTCGTCGCAGTACGTCGTCCGAAGTCGTACGTTGTGCTACGTCGTACGTATGCTCGTACGTCGTCCGTCGTCTTCGTCGTAGTATTCCTGGTCGTACATCGTAGGTCTTCGTCGGCGTACCTACGTCGTACGTTCACACGTACGTACATCGTCGTACGTCGTAAGTCCGTTATACGTACGGCGTACCTTCGCACGTCGTACGTCATACGTACCGCGTACGTCGACGCCGTCTACGTCGCAAGTCGTACGTCGTCCGCCGTACATCGTATGTTCGTACGTACGTTCATACGTACGTCGCACTTATGTTCGTCGTACGTATATTGGTACTACGTCGAACGTACATCGTCGTACGTTCGTTCCTTCGTACGTACGTCGTCCGTCTCTTACTCGTACGTTCGCACGTTGTACGTACGTATGTAATTCGTAAGTCGTCTGTCGTCATCGTACGTAGTACGTCGTACGTTCGTACTTACCTTCGTACGTACGTCGTACTTACATTCGTAATTATGTCGAACGTACTACGTACGTCGCAGTTCGTACGTACGTACTTCGTACTTTCGTACTACGTACATTCGTACGTTGTACGTAGTACGTCATCCGTCGTGTTCGTCTTAAGTACTTTTGTACTTACGTGGTCCGTTCTATGTCATGGTAATTTCGTACGTAGGTTTGTACTACGTTCGTACGAATGTACGACGTAAAAACATACAACGTACAACGTAAGTCGTACGTTCGTACATCGTACGACGTCGTACGTTGAACTTTATCATATGTCCTAGGTATGTCGTATGTCGTCGCACGTTCGTACTAAGTCGTACGTACGTCGTACGTTCGTATGTACGTTCGTTCCTACGTCGTACGTACCTCGTGCGTACGTAGTGCGTCGTCCGTCGTCTTACGTTCGTACGTCGTCATACGTACGTTCGCACATAAGTCGTACGTATTTAGTCGTCGAACGTAGTCCATCGCCGTAGTCGTACGTCATCTACGTACGTTCGTCTTACGTCCATTGTACGTACGTCCTACGTCTTGCGTTCGTACGTTGTGGTAGCTTAATACCTACGACGTACGTATGTACGTTCGTACGTCTTATGTATGTACGTTCGTACGCACGGTCGTACGTCCGTACATACGTTGTCTTCGTACGTCGTAGTCGTACGTTCGTAGTACGTTTGTGCTTACGAAACTACGTACGTCCGTCTTGTATACGTACCTTCGTAGTTCGTACCTTCATACGTACGTCGTACGTACGTACCTTCCTACGTTGTACGTTCGTACGTCGTCGTACGTTTGAACATACGGACGTATGAACGTTGTCGTTTGCATGTCGTACGTTGACCTACGCCGTACGTTCGTCGTACGTATGTTCGTACGTACGTCGAACTACATCGTCCGTCGTACGTCTTCGTAAGTCGTCCGTCGTACATCGTACGTACGTACGTACGTCGTACGTTCGTACGTCGTAACTTCGTACGTTCGTAGTACATTAGTACGTTCGTACTTCGTACATTCTTACGAACTTAACTTCATACGTACGTCGGACTACGTACTTTCGTACGTTCGTCGTGCATCGTCGCCGTACGTTCGTGATACGAACGTCCGACGACGTACGAAGGTATGTAGTTTGACGTACGTACGAAGGTACGTACAAAGGTACATACTCGCGTGCGTACGTCGTCGAATGTTCGTACGTACGTCGTCCGTCGTAGTACGTCTTTCGTACGAAGGAACGTATGTTGTACGTACGTCGTCAGTCTTCGTCGAACGTATGTTGTACGTAGGTACTACGTCGTACGTTTGTACGTCATCCGTCGTATGTCGTACGGCGTCTAACTTTCATATTACGTTCGTAATACGTTCCTACGTACGGTGTACGTAAATTCGTATATATTCTTACGTGCGTACGTACGCCGTACCTTTGTACTTTCGTAGTACGTCGTAATTACGTCGCACGTACGGTGTACGTCGTACGTACGTCGTATGTTCTTACGTACGTACGTTGTATATCCGTCGTCGTACGTCGTCCGTTCGCACGTCGTAGACGTACGTACGTCATCGTTTTACGTATGTCATTCGTCGTCGTACGTACGTACCTCGTACGTCGTCGCCGTCTACGTCGTAAGACGGACGTCGTCCGTCATACATCGTATGTTCGTACGTACGTAAATACGTACGTCGCACGTACGTATGTTCGTAGTACGTACATTTGTACGACCGTCGTACGCTCGTAGTACTTACCTTCCTACGTACGTGACACGTACTTCTGTACGGCGTACGAACGTCGGACGTTCGTACGTACTTACCTTCGCACGTACGTTTCACGTAAGAACATTCGTAATTTCGTACTACGTCTACGTCGTCGTAGTTCGTACGTATTTCGTACGTTCGTCTTACGTATTTCGTACGGTATACTTACGTTCGTGAGTCGTGTTCGTCGTACGTACATTCGTACAAAAGCACGTCGTCGTAGGTACGTTGTACGTACTACGTCGTCCGTACGTTGTATGTACTACGTCGTACGTAAGTACTACATACGTCGTCCGAAGTCGTACGTTGTGCTACGTCGTACGTATGTTCGTACGTCGTCCATCGTCTTCGTCGTAGTATTCCTCGTCGTAGTCGTAGATCGTCGTACCTACGTCGTACGTTCACACGTACGTACGTCGTCGTACGTCGTACGTACTTCGTAAGTCCGTTTACGTACAGCGTACGTCGTACGTCATTTTACGTCGTCGCCGTCTACGTAGGAAGTCGTCCGCCGTACATCGTATGTTCGTACGTATATTTGTACTACGTCGTACATCGTCGTACGTTCGTCCCTTTGTACGTACGTCGTCGGTCGTCTTACGTCGTACGTTCGCAAGTTGTACGTATGTACATAATTCGTACGTCGTCCGTCATCGTACCTAGTACGTTGTACGTACATTCGTACTTATATCTAACGTACTTCGTCGTACGTCGTAGTTCGTAATACGTACGTACTTCGTACTTTCGTACGTACGTCGTCGTACGTTCGTTGCACGTTCATTGTACGTTCGTACTACGTACATACGTCGTACGTTTGTTCGTCCGTCGTACTTTGTGGTCGTCGTACGTACGTACATTGGTACGTTGTACGTACGTCGTCCGTCTTACGTACTTTCGTATTTACGTCGTCCGTTGTGTCATGGTAATTACGTACGTAGGTTCGTACTACGTTCATACGTCGTCGTACGTCATCTACGTACGTTCGTCGTACGTCGTCCATTGTACGTACGTCGTCCTACGTCTTGCGTTCGTACGTTTTGATAGCTTCATACGTACTTCGTACTATGTACGTTCGTACGTCGTATGTACGTACATACGTTGTCTTCGTACGTTCGTTGTACGTTCGTACTTATGAAGCACGTACGTTCGTACGTCATGTATACGTATCTTCGTAGTTCGTACCTTCATATGTACGTCGTACCTACGTACCTTCCTACGTTGTACGTTCGTACATACGTATGAACGTATGTCGCATGACGTACGTCGTACGTATATCGTCCGTCGTCCGTACGCCGTACGTTCTTCGTCGTACGTATGTTCGTACGTACGTCGATATGTACGTCGTACGTCTTCGTAAGTCGTCTGTCGTACATCGTACGTTCGTACGTCGTCGTACTATGTTGTACGTATGTAGTACGTACGACGTTCGTCGTACGTTCATACGTAGTACGTACATCGTACGTACGTCGTACCTTCGTATGTTCGTAGTACATTAGTATGTTCGTACTTCGTACGTTCTTACATGCTTACCTTCGTACGTACGTACCTTTGTACGTTGTCAGTTCGTACGATGTCGGACGTACGTACTTTCGTACGTTCGTCGTGAATCGCCGTACGTGATACGAACGTCCGACGACGTAGGAAGGTACGTAGTGCGACGAAGATACGTACAAAGGTACACTCTCGTGCGTAGTCGTAGCACGTACGTAGTCCGTCGTAGTACGTCGTACGTACGAAGGAACGTGTGTCGTACTACGTCGTCGTCAGTCTCCGTCGAACGCCGTAAGTATTGTACGAAGGTACTACGTAGTACGTTCGTACGACGTCCGTCGTACGCCGTCTAACTTTCATATTACATTCGTAATACGTTCCTACGTACGGCGAACGTACATTCGTATGTATTAGTACGTGAGTACGCCGTACGTACGTACCTTTGTTCGTCTTAGTACGTTGTACAACCGACTTCATCGTCGTACGTTCGTATGTTGTCGCAAGTCGTCGCACGTTCTTACGTTCGTATGTACTTCGACGTCGTAGTACGTACTACGTCGTACGTTCGTAGTACGTCGTACGTAGTATGTAGTCGTACGTCGTAATTACGTTCGCACGTACTGTCGTACGGTGTACGTTGGTACGTACGTCGTCCGTAGCCGTCCGTCGTGGTATGTTCTTACGTCTTACGTACGTACGTTGTATATCCTTCGTCGTACGTCGTCCGTCGTACGTTCGCATTTCGTCAACGTACGTACGTCGTCGTACGTACCTCGTACGTCGTCGCCGTCTACGTCGTGAGACGGACGTTGTCCGTCGTACATCGTATGTTCGTACGTACGTGAACACGTACGTCGCACGTACGTATGTTCGTAGTACGTACATTTGTACGACCGTCGTACGCTCGTAGTACTTACCTTCGCACGTACGTGTTACGTAAGAACCTTCATAATTTCGTACTACGTCGTCATAGTTCGTACATAAGTATTTCGTACGTTTTTCTTACCTACTTTCGTACGGTATACTTATGTTTGTAAGTCGTGGTCGTCGTACGTACATTCGTACGACGTACGAAATCACGTCGTCGTACGTACGTTGTACGTACTACGTCGTCGTACGTAAGTACTACGTACGTCGTCGCAGTACGTCGTCCGAAGCCGTACGTTGTGCTACGTTGTACGTATGTTCGTACGTCGTCTTCGTCGTAGTATTCCTCGTCGTACATAGTAGGTCTTCGTCATCGTACCTACGTCGTACGTTCACACGTACGTACGTCGTAGTACGTCATCGTACGTACGTCGTAAGTCCGTTGTACGTACGGCGTACGTTGTACCTTCGCACGTCGTACGTTCGTCATACGTACCTCGTACGTCGTCGCCGTCTACGTCGCAAGTCGTACGTCGTCCGCCATATATCGTATGTTCGTACGTATATTGGTACTACGTCGTACGTATGTCGTCGTACGTTCATCCCTTCGTACGTACGTCGTCCGTCATCTTACGTCGTACGTTCGCACGTTGTACGTACGTACATAATTCGTACGTCGTCATCGTACGTAGTATGACGTACGTTCGTACTACATTCGTACTTATGTCGAACGTAATTCGTCGTACGTCGTAGTTCGTACGTACGTACATAATTCGTACGTTCGTCGTACGTACTTTCTTACGTACGTCGTACGTTCGTTGTCGTACGTTCATTGTACGTACGTTGTACGTACGTACGTCGCCTTCGTCTTACGTACTTTCGTACCTACGTCCGTTGTATGTCATGGTAATTTCGTACGTAGGTTCGTACTACGTTCGTACGTACATCATACGAATGTACGACGTAATAACGTGCGTTACTTCGTAAGTCGTCGTACGTTCGTACATCGTACGACGTCGTACGTTGAACTTTATCATGTCCTATGTCGCACATTCGTACGTAAGTCGTACGCACGTACGTCGTACGTTCGCTCCTACGTCGTAAGTACGTCGTGCGTTCGTAGTGCGTCGTCCGTCTTACGTTCGTACGTCGTCATACGTACGTTCGAACATAAGTCTTATTACGCAGTCGTCGAACGTAGTCCATCGTCGATGTCATCGTACGTCATGTAGGTACGTTCGTCTTACGTCGTCCATCGTACGTACGTCGTCGAAGTACGTCGTCCGAAGTCGTACGTTGTGCTACGCCGTACATATGTTCGTACGTCGTCCGTCTTCGTCGTAGCATTCGTCGTCGTCGTACATTGTAGGTCTTCGTCGTCGTAAATATGTCGTACGTTCACACACGTACGTCGTACGTACGTACGTACGTACGTCGTAAGTCCGTTCTACGTACGGCGTACGTCGTACCTTCGCACGTCGTACGTCATACGTACCTCGCACTTCGTCCGCCGTACATCGTATGTTCGTACGTACATTGATACGTATGTCGCACGTAAGTATATTCGTCGTACGTACATTGGTACTACGTCGTACGTACGTCGTACTTTCGTCCTTTCGTACGTACGTACCTCGTCGTACCTACGTACGTTATCCGTCGTGTTCGTCGTACGTACGTCGTGCTTTCGTACGTACGCACATCGTACGAACGTAGACATACATACCTTCGTACGTCCTCGTCCGTCGTCGCAGTCCTAGGTATGTTGTATGTTCGCACGTTCGTACGTCGTACCTTTGTAGTACGTCGTACATATGTCCGTCGTACGTCGTCCGTCGTCGTACGTTCGTACTTTGTCGTCATCCGACGTAAATAGTACGTCGTCCTACGTCTTACGTTCATACGTCGTAGCTTCGTACGTCATTGTACGTTCGTGCTTACGAAGCTACGTACGTTCCTACCTTCATACGTACGTCGTTCGCACGTAACTTCCTACGTTGTCGTACGTCGTACGCTTGAACGTTCGCACGTACGTAGTCACGCATGTCGTACGTCGTCTTACGTATGTCGTACGTCTTCGTAAGTCGTACGTCTTCGTGCTACATTGTACGTCGTCGTATGTCGTCAGTCGTACGTACGGCGTACGTTCATACGTAGTACATCGTCCATCGTACTACGACGTACCTTCGTACTACTTCGTATGTACCTTCGTACGTTCGTCTTGCATCGTCGTAAGTCGCCGTACGTTCGTTCGTGGTACGAACGTCCGACGTACTAAGGTATGTACGTGCGAGGTACTACGAAGGTACATACTTTCGTGCGTATGTCGTCCGTCGTAGTACGTACGAACGAACGTACATCGTACGTACGACAGTCATCGTCGAACGTCTTATGTGTTGTACGTACTACTACGTCGTACGTCGTACGCCGTCTAAATTTGGTATGTACGTTCGTAATGTTCCTACGTACGGCTACGTACATTCGTCTGTATTCGTACGGGCGTACGTACGTACCTTTGTACGTCGACGTACGTACGTTGTACGTCAATCGGTCTTCGTCGTCGTACATACATCGTACGTTCGCATGTTGTCGCACGTTCTTACGTCGTACGTTCGTACGTACTTCGACGTTCGTAGTATTTCGTTGTATGTAGTACGTCGTCGTACGTCATCCGTTGTCCGTCGTCGTACGTCCTAATTACGTTGGTACGTCGTACGATGTACGTTGGTACGTACGACGTCGTCCGTCGCCGTACGTAGTCCATAGCCGTCCGTCGTGGTATGTTCTTACGTCGTACGTTCTTACGTACGTACGTTGTATGTCCGTCGTCTTACGTATGTCTCCGTCGTCGTTCGTACGTCGTATGTCCGTTGTACTACGACGTAGTTGTACCTTCGCACGTCGTCGTACGTCATACGTATCTCGTACGTCGCCGTCTACGTCGGAAGTCGTACGTTGTCCGCCGTACATCTATGTTCGTACGTACCTTCGTACTTACGTAGCACGTACGTATGTTCGTCGTACGCACATTGTTACTACGTCGTAGTACGTCGTCGTACGTTCGTCCCTTCGTACGTACGTCGTCCGTCGTCTTACCTCGTACGTTCGCATGTTGTACGTACGTACATAAGTCGTACGTCGTCGTCCGACGTCATCGTATGTAGTACGTCGTAAGTTCGTACTTAGGGCGTACGTACGAACATTCTTAATTACGTCGAACGTACATTCGTATGTACTTCGTCGTACGTCGTCGTCGTAGGTCTACGTACTTTCGTACGTACGTCGTCGTACGTTCGTAATACTTACATACGTTTTACGTTTTTTCGTACGTCGTCCTTCGTACGTTGTGGTCGTCGTACGTACGTAAATTCTTACGTTGTACGTAAGTAGTACGTCGTACGTCCGTCGTCTTCGTCGTAACGTCGTCCGTTGTACGTCATCGTCGTACTTTCGTACGTAGGTTCGTAGTACGTTCGTAGTACATCGTACGACCGTACGACGTACCTTCGTAAGTCGTACCTTCGTACATCGTACAAAGTCGTAGGTCAAACTTCGTCGTACGTCCTAGGTATGTCGTACGTTTGCACGTCGTCGCACGTAAGTCGTACGAACGTGTTACGTACGTACGTCGTCGTACGTCGTCATACGTACGTTCGTACTTAAGTCGTACATACGTCGTCGTACGTCATCTACGTGCGTTCGTCGTACGTATGTTCGTACGTACGTCGTCAGTCGTACGTATTCGGCCGTCGTCGGAGTTCGTACGTTGTCGTATGTACGTTGTAATACGTCGTCGTATGTCGTCCGTAGTACGTAAGGCGTACGTCGTCGTACGTTCATACGTAGTACATACATCGCACGTACGTCGTACCTTTGTACGTTCGTAGTACATTAGTACGTTCGTACTTTCTTACCTACTTACTATCGTACGTACGTCGTATGTACCTTCGTAATACGTCGTCGCCGTACGTTGTCAGTTCGTACGACGTCGTACTACGTGCCTTCGTACGTGCGTCGTGCACCGTCATACGTCGTCGCCGTACGTTGGTTGGTACGTCGTACGAACGTCCGACGACGTACAAAGGTATGTACGTGCGACGTACCTACGAAGGTACGTATAAAGGTACATACTTTCGTGAGTACGTCGTCGTATGTTCGTACGTACGTCATCCGTCGTACGTATAACGTAAGTACGAACGTATGTCGTACGTACGTCGTCAGTCGTCGAACGTCGTACTGTTATCGTACGTACTTACTACGTCGTACGTTCGTACGTACGTCGTCCGTTGTCCAATGTCGTACGCCATATAACTTTCGCATGTACGTTCGTAATACGTTCCTACGTACGGCGTACGTACATTCGTATGTATTCGTACGTGCGTACGTACGTAGCTTTGTACGTCGACGTACGTACGTCCAGCGTCGTACTAGGTCGTCCTACGTACGTCGTACGTTTGCGTGTTGTCGCACGTTCGTACGTCGTATGTACTTCGACGTCGTACGCACATCGTCATATGTTTGTACTACGTCGACGTTCGTAGTACGTACGTCTTCCGTTGTACTTCATAATTACGTCGTACGATGTACGTTGGTACCTACGTCGTACGTACGTAGTCCAACGCAGTACGTGGTCCATAGCCGTCCCTCGTGGTGCGTTCTTACGTCGTCGTACGTTCTTAGGTAGGTACGTTCTATGTCCGTCGTCGCACGTCGACGTACGTACGTCGTACGTGTCATTCGTCGTCGTAGTACGTACCTCGTACGTCGTTCGTCGTACATCGTATGTTCGTACTACGTACCTTCATATGTACGTCGCACGTACGTATGTTCGTAGTACGTACGTTCGTACGTCCATTGATACGATCGTCGTACGCTCGTAGTACTTACATTCGTACGTACGTGATACGTACTTTTGTAAGGCGTACGTACGTCGTACGTACTTTCGCACGTGTTTCACGTACGAAAATCCGTACTTACGTCGTACATACTTTCGTACGTACTTAGTCTACGTCGTCGTTGTAGTTCGTAAGTACTTCGTACGTTCGTCTTACGTACTTTCGTATGGTGTACGTACGTTCGTGCATCGTCGTACGTCGTGGTCGTCGTACGTACATTCGTACGACGTACGAACGTACGTCGTCGTACCTACGTCCGTTGTACGTAATACGTACGTTGTCCGTCGTCTTCGTCGTAGTACGACGTGCTTTCGTACGTACGTTCGTACACATCATACGAACTACGACATACCAACGCACCACGTACCGTCGTACGTACATACCTTCGTGCGTCCTCGTCAGTCGTCGGACGTCCTAGGTATGTCGTATGTGCGCACGTTCAAACGTACGTACGTCTTCGTACATTCGTATGTCGTCTGCGTACGTTTGTAGTACGTCGTACGTATGTCCGTCGTCGTACTTTCGTACTTTGTCGTCATCCGTCGTAAATAGTACGTCGTCCTACGTCGTACGTTCATACGTCGTATCTTCGTACGTATGTAGTTCGTAGGTACCGTCGTACGTACGACGTCCGTAGTCTGTCGTGCGTACATCGTACGTCCATCGTCTTACGTACGATTTCGTACGTTAGCATGTAAGTCGTACGTTCGTACGTACTAATCTTCGTATATGTCGTTCGTAATTTTGTACGTACGTCGTTCTTCGTATGTCGTACCTACGTACGTTCGTCTAACGTACTGTCGTACGTACCTTCATACGGCGTACGTACGTTTGTACGTCCTCGAAAGTTTCTACTACATACGTATGTAGTATGAACGTACGACGACGTAAGAAATACGTACGTACCTTCGCACGTCGTACGTTCGTCCGTAAGTTGTTCACCGTATGTTGTACGTCGTGGTCATACGTACGTTCATAGGTACGTACGAGGTACGAATGTACGACGACGTACGTACGTCATCCGTCGTACGCTGTAGTACGCTCGTACTTCGAACGTACGTCGTCGTACGTACTACGTCGTCTTCGTACGTTCGTACGTCGTCGTACTTTCGTATGTACGTCTTACGTACATTTGTACGTACGTACATCGTTGATGTACGTAGTCCGTCGTCGTAGCCATCGTACGTCGTCCTACAGTGTCGTACGTCTACGTACTTTCGTACGTACGTATGTCCGTCGTACGTTCGTACGTCGTCGTACGTATGTTGGTACGTTCGTTCGTACGTAGGTCGTAACGTACGTCGTCGTCCGTCGTAAATCGTACGTACGTACGTTGGTCTACGTCGTCGTACCTTCGGACGTACGTCGTACATACGTCATCGTACATTCGTACGTACGTCGTAGGTACTTAGGTCGTACGTACGTAACTTCGTACGTCGCCTGTCGTACGTTGTATGCTCATACGTTTTATTTACGTACGTCGTAGTTCGTATGTACGTCGTATTACGTACATTTGTAGTCGTACGTTCGTACGTCGTCGCAAGGTTCGTACGTACGTTCGTAAGACGTACGTCCGACCGTATGAAGTACGTACGTCTTACGTAGGTATGGACGTCGTCGTACGTAAGACGGACCCAGTCGTACGTCGTACGTACCTCCGTACGCACATATTTCATACATACATACGTACTTCGTAGCCGTCGTCGTCGTACGTACATTCGTAAGTCGTCGTACTTACATTCGTACGTCCCACGTAGTACCTTCGTATGTTCGTCGTACGTCATACGTACGTTCTTATGTTCGTTCTTAGTACTTTCGTACGTATGTACGCCGTCGTACGTCCGCACGTCGTACTTTAGTACGTTAATGCGTCGTACGTACGTCGTACTTAGTCTACGTTCGTACGTCGTACGTTAGAACGCTGTCGTACGTTCGTACTACTTACCTTCGTACCTACTTTGTAATACCTTCGCACGTACGTCGTCCGTCGTAGTACGTTCGTACATTGTCTAATTTTCGTACGTACGTACGTAGTCGTGCGTTCGTACGTGCCTTGTTACATTCGTACGTAAGTACCTTCGAACGTACGTCGTACGTACGTATCTTCGTACGTCGTACGTACGTTCGTAAGTACCTTCGTACGTACGTCGTATGTCCGTCTTCGTCGTCGTACCTCGTGGTCGCCGTACGTTCGTAGGTAGTTTCGTACGCCGCACGTGCGTTCATACGTCGTACATACGTTCGTGCGTCCTACATACCTTCGTACGTACTTGCGTATGCACGTCGTCCGTCGTACGTTCGTAGTCCTCGTACGTTAGTACGTCGACGTACGTACCTTCGTATGTACGTCGTCTGCCGTCGTAAGTACGTCGTACTTCGTCGTCGTACATCATAGTCGCACATTCGTACGTCGTCGCACGTTCGTACGTACGTTCTTAAGTACCTTCGAACGTACGTACGTCGTCCATCGAACGTAAGTTCGCACGTTGTACGTATAGTCCTACGTTCGTCGTACATAGTCGTTGCCGTAGGTCGTTGTACGTTCGTAAGTCGTACGTCGTCATACATTCGTCCGCACGTCGTACGTACTTACATTCGTACGTACCTACGTCGTACGTACATCGTACATACCTTCGTATGTACGTTGTACGTACGCACCTTCATACGGCGAACGTACGTACCTTCGTACGGCGTACGTACGTCGTCGTACTTCGTCGTCGTAGTTCTTACGTCGTACGTACTTACCTTCGTGCGGCGTACGTAAGTTCGTACGAACGTCGTCCGTCGTACGTACCTCCGTATTACGTTCGTTCGTACGTCGTCGTACATACGTCGACGTGCGCACGTCTGTCGTACGTACGTCGTCTAACGTGCGTTGTCTTCGTACGTCGTTGTTCGTCGTATGTTCGTACGTCGTAGTTCGTACCTCATACTTTCGTACGTACATTCGTGCGTACATCGTACGTTCGTACTTACGTCGTACGTACATCGTACGAAAGTACTACGTCTCACCTTCGTATGTACGTCTTCGCACGTCCGTCTTCGTACGTCGTCCGTCTTCGTAGTACGTCGTACGTAACTTCGTACGAACGTTGTACGTACGTACGTACGTACGTACGTCTTGCGTATTTTAGTACGTAGGTCGTCATCGTACGTCGTCGTCCGCTCGTACGTCGTACGTACGTAGTACATTCCTACATACGTCGTGCATACGTACGTCGTCGTATGTCGTCCGTACGTTGTAGTACGTCTATCGTCATACGTCGTCTGTCGTCGTAAATCGTCGTACGTCGTCGTTCGTACTACGTTCCCTGTACTTTCGTACGTACGTGCGTTTGTACGTTCTTATCTTCGTACGTAAGTACCTTCGTACGTCTTCGTCCGTCGTACGTTGTACGTCATGGTCGTCGTCGTACTACGTCGTAGGTACGTCGTACTACGTCGTAGGTACGTCGTACTCGTACGTCGTCGACGTACGATCGCACGTCGTCCCACGTTCGTACGTACGTCGTCTTAATTTGTACATCGTCGAACGTAGTCCGTCGCCGTACTTCGTGCGTCGTACGTTCGTTCGTACATACGTGCGTTCGTATGAATGTTCGTATGTAAGTCGCACGTACGTATGTTCGTACTACGTCGTTCGTACGTCGTCGTACGTCTTCGTCGTCGTACGTCTTCGTCGTCGTACGTCGACCTTCGTCCTTCGTCGTCGTACGTTCGTACCTTCGTACGTACGTGGTACGTACGTCATCGTACGTACGTGGTACGTACGTCATCGTACGCTCGTCGTCGTATACGTCTTACGTCATCGTACGTCGTAAGTAGCCTACGTCGTAGTACGTTTGTACGACGTCGTACTTTTTGTACTTACGTTTCTACATACGTTCTTGTGTACCTTCGTATGTACGTAGTACGTCGTACGTAAGTCGCCCGTCGTCGTACTACGTCGTAGTCGTACGTCTTACGTTCGTACCTAGTCGTGATCGTACATGTCGTACGTCGTAGTTCGTACTACGTACGTCGTACTTAATGTCGTCGTACGTATTAGTGCCACTTCGTCGTATGTATGTTCCTGGTAAGTTCGTACGTACGTCGTACGAAGGTATAAAGACGTACGATGAAGTACGAACGTAGTACGTAAGATGTACGTACCTTCAGACGTCGTCGTATGTTCGTACGTACGTCATCCGTCATCGTACGTCGTCCGTCTTCGTCGTACGTTGCCGTATGTTGTCGTTCGTCGTGGTCGTACGACGTACGAACTACATCGTCGTACGTGCGTACGTCGTAGTCGGTCGTACGTCTTCGAACGTCGTACGTATTCGAACGTCGTACCTACTTTGTCGTACGTACGTCGTCCTTCGCCATACGTTCGTACGTCGTCGTACGTTCGTACGTACGTCGTCCGTAGGCGTCATACTTTTGTAGTACGTTCTTACGTACATCGTATGAACGCACGAGGACTACGAACGTACGAAGTTACGTAGTACAAAGTTACGTACGTACCTTCTTATGTACGTCGTACGTACGTACGTACGTAGTCGTACGTACGTCGTCCGTTGTCGTCGTACATCTTGGTCGTCGTCTCCGTCCTAGGTACGTCGTCGTCGTACGTTCGTACGTTGTACGTAGGTGGAACGTATGTAGTACTTCGTTGCCGTACGTCGTCGTACGTACGTCGTCCTACGTTCGTACGTCGTCGTAGTTCGTACATCGTACGCACGTAGTACGTCGTCGTTCGTCGTACTACGCTCGTACCTACGTTCGTACTTACGTCGTACTTACTTTCGAACGTAGTACCTTCGTACGTACGTCGTCGCACTCGTCGTACGTCCTCGTACGTTCGTACGTCGTAAGTCGTCGTACGTCGTAGTACGTACGTCGTCGGAGTCCATCGTCGTACGTCGTCCGTCATCGTCCTAAATCGTACGTCGTACGTTCGTACGTACGTACATTCGTATGTACGTCGTCGTAGTTCGTACGGATGTCGTACGAACGTATGACGAAATACGAACGTCGTACGTACGTACCTTCGTACGTTCATACGTCTTCGTACGTTCGTACGTACTTCGTCGTACGTCGTCATCGTACGTCGCCATACGTCGTCGTCGTCGCACGTCGTAAGTCGTCGTTGTGGTACGTTCGCACGTCGTCGCACGTTCGTACGTCGTCGTATGTTTGTACGTACGTCGTTGTACGTACGTCGTCTTCGTCAGTCATCGTCGTACGTAGTACTACGTCGTCGTAGTACGTCGTACGTACGTCGTTCATCGTACGTCTTCGCATTTCGTCGTCGTACGTCGTCCGTCGTCGTCGTACGTCTTCGTGCGTCGTCGTACTAAGTCATCGTACGTCGTCGTTCGTCTTACGTCATTGTCGTCCGTCGTCGTCGTCGTACTTCGTAAGTACGTCGTACGTTCGTACGTCCGTAAGTCGTCGTACGTTCGTACTACGTTCTTACGTACCTTCGTATGTCGTACGTAGTACGTCGTCGTCGTACGTTTGCACGTCGTCGTACGTTCGTACGTCGTCCGTCGTCGTAGTCTTATGTACGTCGTCGTCGCCGTCGTCGTCGTCTAGCCAGCACCATTGAATGCTGTAATGAACTTTCGGATTCCATAAATGTTGGGTATTTCTTGGCTAGCTGAGAACAGGACTCTGCTCCATCGAGTAAGTAAGGGGTGATCATACCAATGACAGTCTGTTCCTGTGCTCTATATGTATTTACAGTATATTATCACTGCCCTACTGATATTAACCCTTTCCTCTCCCTAACGCTCCAAAGCGCTCGGGATTTAAAAGTCCCCTCCCCCTCTAAACGCTCTAAAGCGTTTCTGGTATAGTACGTAAATTTAAATGTCCTGTGAAAAAACTCGGCTCTTCTGCCCAG
>Ga0123355_10004657_pt1 | contig 19962 bp, 34 predicted proteins | sample TergutEmb28metaG_3_FD_89872 | JGI IMG/M metagenome (GOLD analysis project Ga0123355, IMG submission 89872) | Embiratermes neotenicus P1 segment gut microbial communities from Petit-Saut dam, French Guiana - Emb289 P1 | ecosystem: Host-associated > Arthropoda: Insects > Digestive system > Gut ...
CTGCACCCTCTGGGGCTCGAACCCAGGACCCATTGATTAAGAGTCTTTCGGTTTTCCTTTGCTCCGCCTTGGTTGGCTTAGACAATCAGCTGGCTAAGCGGTTTTTTTTGATTGCAGCATTGTTGGCCTTTGATATTTCGTGAAGTTTTAGGTTTACTTGTGAGGTTTCTGTGAGGCTCGAACCTCACGCCTTCGGTCACTGTTTTTTGCAGTTTTTAGGATATCACCCACGACATCCGATGCCAAAGCATCAACTGACTGTATCGAATGAGAATATATCACATTGGTCGTGTTTTGATCAGCATGCCCTAATCGAGCAGCAACAGCCCTAACAGGAACCCCGCTCATGATCAGCAATGTCGCAGATGTGTGGCGCAGCGAATGCGGCGTAAAGTATGGAAGCTCATTAGCATCACGGAATTTTCTCGTCCACTTGGTAATACTGTCTGGATGCATCGGCAACCCATTCTCTTGTGTGAACACTTTCCCAGTGTCAACCCATCTGTCTCCCATCTTCAAGCGTTCTTCAGTCTGCCATGTTTTATACTCATGTAGTAAGTTTATCATGTCATCTGGCAACTTGACAACCCGGTTCGAGGATTCGGTTTTTGTGTCCTTCTCATATATCCCTTTCCCTCGCAAATACTGGTTTGATTTCGTTATATGTACCAGATTATCATTTAAATCCACGTCTAGCCAAGTCAACCCGCAGGCTTCCCCCCTCCTCATGCCTGAATACATCAGTAGCATGAGGAGAGCTCGCCACTTTATCGAGGCTTTTGAAAGGGCTTCAGCTACTTGAAGAACCTGCTTGTCGTCTAAAAAAGCCGCTTCCTTCCTTTGAACCTTTGGGGGGACAACACGTTGCGCAGGATTATCATGTATGGCTTGCCATCTCATAGCCGTTTTGAGAATGGAGCTAATTAACCTGTGATGGTGAAGGATAGTTTTAGAGGACAATGCTTCTTTGGTGCCTGAGATTTCAAATAATTCAGTTACCTCCAGATCTAAACCACAGGAAATTTTTTCAGCGGTTCCAATGCTTACTGTTTTGCCTTGACATGCTACTGTGATAGTAAACGGGGCAACTCCTGCAGCCTTTGATAAAACATCCCTTGATATACCCCTCTCTTTTAACAACCCAGCCAACTTATGCGTGTGCGCTGTCACATTTGTCTTTTTTACTCCTACCTCAGCAAGATTTGAATAAAAGTCCTGCAAATGATGGCTCTTCAGCTTCCCTATTGGGATGTGGCCAATAGCAGCATTGATCCGGGGGAGCAAATCATTCGCCCATTGCTTATAGGCTGGTGAAAACACATTTTTGTTAGCGTCCAACCATCGCTCTGCAAAGTCAGCGAATTTGGTTGACGTGTCCAGCACTACGCCAGACCGACATTGCTCCTCGAAAAGAACCTTTTCGCGCTCTATCGCTTTTTCGATTTGCCTAACTGTCATCCCAGGGCTTGGCACCCATGTGCGATACTTGAGGATTTGTTTGCCATTTATGTCACGACCAAGGCTTACGCGGATTTCGTAAGAAATACCGCCATCTTTATGTGTTTTTTTCTTTACTGCGGCCATAAACCCTCCATGTCGTTGATTTCGATACGATGTATCGAATATCGGTAATCTGTTCGCCTGGTATTACAGTAAAATAGAATAGTCTGCATTGCTTTGAAAACAAAATTCAGATTACGCTAGATTTTTCTGCCAACAATTATTTATCTTAAATATGATAAATAATTGTTGGCACTTATCATATTTAAGATTATAATATTACCAAGCAATAAAAACAACATAAAAAGCCAGAGCCTGTTAATGCTTCGAAAATCGACCTCATTGCGAGGTGAACGCAAAGGAGCGAATTTGTCATGAACCAAGAACAAAAACACAATGATGCCAAGCAGGACAATGTACAGCCAGATGATATATGCAGATCGTTTACCGAGCTTGGCCAGTATATTCTTAACCATCATGGAGGTGACGAGACGGCAGCGAAGGAAACTCTACTCATGCTCTTTGGGCTTTTGGAAAGCGAGGGCAGCCTTCGTTAACCTTGTTATATTAGACCAAAATTCCTCTGTGAGATCCTCGTCAGGTGTCATACGTCCTGTTGTAATTAAGTAGTCTCTAATTTCGCTGCCGAATTTTTCGGCGGCGATTTTATATTTAAACTCTGTAGGCAAGCCAGCGGCATCTCCTAACAACTCATAAACTGGAACATCAATTAATTTCGATAGAGCCACCAACTTGTCTACGCTTGGCATACTAGATCTCCACCTAGATATTACGCCGTTTCCCCACTTCAATTCCTTACAAACAGAATACTCTGTATGGCCAGCCCCTCGAACAAAGGACATTATTCTGTCAGTATCTATCATTTAGACCACTCCCAATAAATATTTGTCATATACAAGAAAAATCTATTGGCAATTATCGTATTTGAGATTATACTAATTATCTAGCAACAAAAAAACAGCACAAAAAACAACATTCCGTTTGGTTTTCCCTTCGTTGATGTTACAACGGGAAAAGCAAAGCAGAAGTGACATCTTATAGTCGCCAAAAATGCGGATAGTTTCAAGATGTATAGTTTCACTTTCTATCGTTGGCAGCAACTCTTACCATCTTTAGGATTATACCACGACATAATAAATCAAGGGTAATAAAAAAAATATCTAAGGAGAAATGCAAAAAAAGGAGAGGCAACGAAAAAGAAACATGTGAAACAACCACTGAGGGTATCAGAAGTGCTGACACTCGTAAAGATGTGAGAAACAAAAAGCGGGCACTGTGCCGTCTACATAGTGCCCGTGCAGAATACATGTTTTCTTACTGCCTGAGTATCTCGCAGAGTCTGCGTTATTCAATCCAATGGATGCTATCATCTAGAATCACTCCAGACATCCCTACTGGACTTATGCCGGCTCCGTCATCATCTAATTGCTGATGGCTAAAATTATCTCTTGAGCTAGGGAATAAATAACCTGTGCCATCACCAAAAGCAATGGTAAAGTAATTATGCCCCGAGTCCCTTATGTAATTGTGGAAGAATTCAACTAAATATTCATCTGTCAGCAATTCCCTATTGGCAACGACATATCCTCTTGTACCAATAACCTCGTCTAGAGCATTTATCTGGTCAATTGATTGAACGCTGCCACTAAAGGCAGGGGGCAAAGTGTTTTTGTCTCCGCAAGCTACCAAAGAAAGTGTTATGGATAGGAGCGAACATAAAACAAAAATACGTTTCATGATTTTGTCAATCCCTTTCAAGTAATAAATTTGCTATAATTGGAAACTTTCCATGCGTAGCCAGCTAGGATTGCAAGTGACCCAGGCCTAAATGGCATCTTGCTCTAAACTTACAGCTTCTTCACCCGTCGCAAATTTGATTATGGCATCCCGCTTTTGCTTGTCAGCTGCACGGTATGCGTCGATCAGTAGGAAGATTTTGTTTTCTTCAATTCCATCATACATAGGGGTATCCTCTTTTGGGATTGCTAAGATGCTTTGTTCTTGCATGTCTCCCTTCAACAGGAAGTCTGTGGTCACGCCCAATCGCTCTGCAAACTTAAGAAGAATGTCAACGCTAGGTAGCCCGCCGTTTTTCCATCTTCCAGTATTTGCAGTGCTTAGACCGAACTCTCGTGCCAAAGCACTTGGACTGATGTTGTTTCTTGCACAAGCAATTTTTAATTGTTCGTAAAACATAGGGCAAATAGCTCCATTCAAAAAAACTATTTAACTCATTTTAAATTAGCAATAAGAAATTGACAGCTAATTTAAAATGAGTTAACATATTACCAAGCAATTAAAACAACGACGCAAAAAGCCAGCACTAGACTGGGCAAAAACCCAAAAGATGCAGCAGAAGGAACTCCTTGCCGAAAGCCTCCACCTACATCTCCTCCACGTTTGAATGTGCTTTTTCAGATAGCTCGTGATTCATGGTGTCGCGGCTTCTTCATTTGCAAGTATGCAGCTATAGCAAAACGAAGTGAAAGAGGTTTAAAATAAAGGATTTAGTTCGCGATGCTTTACCACATGAAAACATACTCAAAATGGCTAGCGAGCCTGGTGTGGAATTTTACTAATCAACTTCCTGAGCGGTAGCTTCCTCGCCACTCGAAGTTCTTTATAAAGCAAATAGAAATAACCATCTATAAGAAGGAAACGAACGGTTGGACGCTCGACTATGTTGAACATTGGCATAGGATTAAAAGCCAACTATGCAAATGATTGAAACAGGCCGACGTACCCTTCTTAAGATTAAAGCTTTGGCCAAACTAGAAAATTATTCAAGCTATCCAATAATGGAACACCTAACCTTGAGACAAGAAAAAAGTTGTAGAGTGTGAAATGTCGGAAAATCTCGCATTTTCAGAAAACTGTTGATTGAATTAGCCATAAAAAAGCGACTTTTATTGGCCGTGATAGAGAGGAGGTCTATTTATAGCTACCGCTCTAAAGCAAACCCGTATAAGTGCGGGTATGTCTAAAGCAGCGTCGCTCACAAAACAGGCATAAACGAGCGAGAATATCAATTTTATGAATCTACAAGAACGCCAAATGAATGAAATTCAACGATTAACTTTCGGCTTGTCCTCAAGCATAGCAGAACTTCAATATCTTCATTTCACCAAAAGAACAAAAGCAGTAATACATAAAAAGTCGAAAAACAATGCAATATCTGAAAACTGTTGATTAAATTAGCCATAAAAAAGCGGTTGTTAAGCCCGCACATAAATAAAAGAATCTAACGGGAAGATGACTAAACAACTTCTCAAGCTGTAGCCTATGGGATCTCTGGCTGAAACCTTAACCATCTTCCTTAACTGTCAAATGTTGTCGTAATAACTCGCAATAGCTGAAAACTGTTGACAGGTCAACATTAATTGTACATTGAAAAAGAGAACTTTTCAACTGTTTTTTCAGACATAATATTTCAAGAATTATGACAAGGTGGCAGTATGGTAACTAAAGACCAATTTTACTATGACGTTCGCAAAGCACTAGACGATAAAGGCATGCACATGAAAGATTTAGCGAGTGCATTAAAAATTTCACCACAACACCTAAGTAGCATCTTGTTACATAAACATCGTTTCAGATCGCGGTTAAAACACATTCCAAAGATCGCTGAGTATTGCGGGATTAATTATTTGCCAGAAGATGTTGCGCGGTATCGAAGCTCAGAGTTGTCCAGCAGCAAAAAAAAGTAATGCTTGCTGGCACATTCAAATGAGCAACATCATGGACGGGGTAACAAACAGCTAAGGATTGCCAGTTAAGCAGAAAGAAATATACACTCAAAGGAAGGTTGGTCTGATGATAAACGGCCTTAAAATAAAGTCTCTCCGAGAGGCAGCAGGCTTAACAGGCACACAGCTTGGGGAAGCCATAGGGGTTTCACAATCTATGATTACCCATTATGAGATGGGACGGAAGCTGCCAAGCATGGTAACGTTGTGCCGCCTAGCTGATAAGTTCGGCGTAACCCTTGATGAGTTGCGGTTGAAGGAAAAAGAGGGGGCATGAACAGTGCGTAGGACTCACTGTTTGTCTAGTCCGCTTTAAACCAAATGTAGGAGGTTGTAATATGCTTATTGTAACAAGTCAAGATGGTATGTCGGCAGGGGTTTTGGGGGTGAACAGCATCATGCAAGTAGTTCAACTTCCGGTGTTTGAGGAAGGTGAAACTCCTGATCACAGCCTACTCGTAAACGGCATTCCCTTTGGACGATTCAAAGCCTCGGAAACTGCCGTTGCTGTTATCAAAAAGGTCAAGACAGACCTTGCCATTATGCTTCGTGAGGGTGAGAGTTTCGGGGTAGAGCATTTGTTCCAAGTTCCTGCAGATGAGAGTTAGCGCACACCCGCAGGAACTCAATCCGCACTTCAAGAACCGAAAGGGTGTCAGTATGCCAAAGGCAGAGCTGCAGGCTAAGATTGACGAAACAAAAATTTTGATTTCAAGGGGGATGAAAGCCCATGCCTTCATGAAGAAAGTAAATAAATATTTCCGCAAGAACGGGACATGCAGGGGGTTTCCAGGCATGGAAGAAGAAAAAGCTGTAGAGTTAAATGCTCGTGCAAATAACACCTATGCTAATCCGTTCAGTCGCAAGGATTTGGAAGAAAGCAACTATGAACTTGGAAAGCTGAAAGAGCGGCTAATGGAACTCCAAGACCAACAAACTTAGGAAGATAACGAGTCGGGGCAAATGCCTCAACCCATGAGCGAACCATTCGAGGATAGTTGCACTACCGTGGGGGCTTGAACATAGTTGTGGCGAGGCGTAGAAAAATGCATCCACCAATAGCCAGCCCAGCAAATGCCGAGCATCTGGCATTGTTAAAATAAAGTGAGCATATAGGGCACAAAACTGCGCGGACAATGGTATAGCGTGAGCTGTATGGTTGTAATCGCTTTGGGTTCGGTTCCCTGCCACGCATTAGGGGATTTCCTATTGCAGCCTATTGATCAGCCGCTGAATTAACTTGACTACTCAACTTTGGAGGACTCACCGAAGCCGTCGGGGTTGGCATCCACATGGTTTTCTGTTTCAACAGGGCAATGTCGTACATGTTATCCTTTGTCACCGAGGTGATATCTTGCAGCCTCTCAAAAATCTCTATGTGCCGCTTCTCGTTCGCTTCTTCAGCGTCTATGGCGAAATCTGAGACCTTTTTCAAGTCAGCGTCGATTGTGTCAAAACGCTTATGTATTTCAGTTTTTAGTTCTGTCTGTGCGGATTCAAGTTTGTCAACTTTTGATTCCAGTTTGTCAAGACGTGCGTTAGTTTCTGCTTGGCCTTTTGTTAAAGCTTCAAGCATGGACAATATGCGTTCTTCATTACTCATGAGTTTCCCACTTTCGGCGTAGCATCACCTTTACATAGCCACTCGATATAGTTGCCATTGAATGGGAGTTTCGCCAGAGATAATTTTTATTTTACACATAATTAGAATCTTCAATGTCTACATCATTCATTTGCAAGTATGCAGCTATAGCAAAACGAAGCGAAAGAGGTTTTTCAATTAAAGGATTTCGTTCGAATAATCGTATATCATCTAGATAAATTTGTAGAAGTTCTGGGACACCACATGAACGAGTATATTCTATTGCTGTATCCCAATCTTTTTTTACAGATAATTTAATACCATCCCTCAATGCACGCTTTACATCTGGCCATCTTAGAAAACGGATTTTTTCATCCCAACCATTTTTCTCAACAATATATTCGTATTCCAGCAAATGCTGAATAACGGATTCATAATGCTTGAAACTGTCGACCCTGAAATAACGAGCATTGTATTTAATTGTGCTAAAATTATGATAATAAAATAATAGAGCATCTGAATTCATCTTGTTAATGTCTTTGATAAATCCCTCTTGGTTCTTTGCAATTTTGTTGATGTCTTTAATGAATCCCTCTTGATTCTTTGTAAAAACGATCTCGCCGGTTTCTAAGTTTATAGATTCAGTTGAGTCTGCACTGTGCGCAATAGGTACTACTTTTTGTTTTTGCAACTCACCAGACGGGTTCAAAAGGCCTAATTCATAAACAAGCCGATACATATGTTTGCATGGTTTTTTTCTATTAACATAGTCGCTGCATGTACATAACTTAAGGGTTACTGTATATGGCAACTTTCCAGAACCCTTAATGTAGCATAGTGATTTTTCATGATCCACTTCAAATGGAGTCATTTTTCTACCAAGTGCAGATTTCTGTCGTTTTAATTGATCAGGATCATTATTTGTGATTTCATCAAGCCACCATTTGTGTTCCATTTGGATATCTCCTTTTCTGCTTGATGCGTGACGACAAAACGAGTACTAAACGACGACTTGAGTTAAGAATCTCACCAGCGTTTTATGACATGGTGTCTAACTAGACAAGCACATGAATTGGGGAAAACACTATGCTAGATACTGGAGGCTTACACCACTTCGCTATTGCTAGTTGACATCATACTCATTTTGAATGTTTGAAAATGCGGACTTATCAGGCATGAATTGTTATGCCAATTAGTGAGCTGCTGTTTCCTTGCTTTCAATTGATAGCAAACTTTAAAATAGCCTCACGCCTTTGAGTACTTGCTATCAGGTATATATCGATGAGTAGGAATATCTGGTTTCTAGGATTGAGGTCAGCTTCTAGGATGCCGTCGAGGCCATAGGCTTACTGAGTCAATGCGACCGCAGAGCATTTCAGCTCATTTATCCCTATAATGAGAACCACACTGGAGGATTTCCAATGCGTCATTTTGAAGCTTAAAAACAATCCTGTTTTTAGAATCAATCTTTACGCTCCACCAGCCTGATAGATTGCCTTTAAGCGGTTCAGGCTTACCAGTACATTGATAGCCATTACGCTCAATATCGCGAAGGAGATTCTTTATTTTTTTAAGTGTTTTGCGATCTTGTTCTTCCCAGTATTCGTAATCAGCCCAAGCATCGTCATGCCATATTTTAATCATCGCCCACCTCAAAATCTATCTCGTGGACGGCAATATTAGCACCTGCCTTCATATCCGCTGCGGCTTTGAGTAAACGGGCTTGATTAGCTTCACTATAAAACGGATCATCAGATGAGTCATCCTCTGACAGCAGCTTGAGAAGTGGCTCAATGGTTGCTAGCTTTTTTTCTGACATTACATCAATATATTCAATTACTCGGGCTTTAAGAGTTGACATATTAACACCTTCTTCAAGAATCTCTCAGATGGACTAAACAACTTCTCTGGCGGCGGCTTCCTCGCAGGTTGCACCAATTATTGCTTGTACGATGGCCTTGCGTTTCTGTTCGTTGGCCATTCGGTAAACATCAATGATTCGATAAAGGTTTGCCTCTGAATCAAAGGATGATGAATCTTCTCCTGTTAGAAGCTCATCGCTTGCAGTCCCACATATAGCGAATATCTCAGTTTCAAGTTTTTCCTTTTGTATATTAGAAGGTGAAAGAATAGTAGGATCGTCTGATCGAGCCGTGAGATAGTCAATAGAAACGCTGAAATAGTCAGCTAAGGTTATCAAGTCCTTAAACGAGGGCGTTGACTCACCAATCTCATAACTTCTGTACCCGCGTTCAGACATAGATAAAAATTCAGCCATTTGCGATTGTGTCAATTTGTGGGTTTTGCGCAAGAATTTGATTCGCTCACTAAATGAAGACATATTAGATACTCCTATGCTGTAACATAAAGAGTTGACATATTAACACCTTCTTCTAAGAATCTCTCAGATGGACTAAACAACTTCTCTAGCAGCGGCTTCCTCGCAGGTTGCACCAATTATTGCTTGTACGATGGCCTTGCGTTTTTGCTCGTCGGCCATTCGGTAAACATCGATGATTCGATAAAGGTTTGCCTCTGAATCAAAGGATGATGAATCTTCTCCTGTTTGAAGCTCATCACTGACAGGCTCTCGCATAGCAAAAACATCTGTTTCAATTTTTTCTTTTTGATTATTTGAAGATGAAAGGATCATGGGATCATCTGAGCGTGCTGTAAGGTAATCGATTGAAACCTGAAAATAATCAGCAAGAGCAATTAATACCTGAAAACTAGGATAGAGATCACCGCTTTCATAGGATCTAAAAGTTCTTGGCTGGACGCCAATATAGGCCGCAATGTCCTTTTGTTGAGTGTTACATTCTTTTCTGAGATATTTCAATCTTTCTTGAAATTGCGCCATAGCGAACACCACCAAAAATATTTAAAAAAATGAAAAAAACTATTGACAGGCATTTCAAATGCCTGTATATTGTTAGAGGCATTCAAAATGCCCTTGACAATTAAAGGAGAGGGTGATTAATGACAAAAGAAATCACAAGAACCAACCGCCTCAAAGTCGAAAGGAACGCCATGACTAAAACACAAAAAGAAATGGCTTCTATATTCGATATAACAGAAAGGCAATACCGAGCTTTAGAGCGCGGGGAGTCCCACGGCAGCGTGAGCTTCTGGTTCAAAGCAAAAGAATATTACCAGAAGCCCATAGGCTACCTGCTAGGGTGGGATGATGTGGTTTAATATCGTTACTAGCAAAATTAAACCGAAAAAAATAATCCTATTTGGTATTAAAGTTTATGCGAATCAGGGTTGTCATTTCTGCCTACCATGTTGTCTAAACTAACATCGAAATAATCAGCCATAGCACATAATACCTCAAAGCTGGGTGAACGCTTGCTCAATTCCAACAAACTGACTGCTTGATTAGTGATACCAAGAATATCAGCAAGGGCGCGGGTTGTCATATTGCGTTCTTTACGCAATTTACGAATGTTTGTCGAAAAGTTTTCACGATAATTCATAAAAAATCACTTGACTTTCCAACTAACAGTTGGTATTCTCTATTTGCCAACTTCAAGTTGGAAAACGAGTAGAGAGGAGGATAAATGTTACGTTTGAAACAGGAACGTCTTATACGAACAGAATGGACTCTCGAATATGTTGCATCACATTTAGGTATTACAAGCCAAGCTGTAAGTCTTATCGAATTGGGCAAACGCAAACCCTCCTATGACGTTCTTGTAAAACTTGAGGCACTTTTTGGTTTAACGCATGATGTTCTATTTGCTAATGCAAAGCCTATGGAGTCCGAACAAGATTCTAGGATGGCATCAGCATATAATGTCGCAATGAATCATAATATCTGAAAACTGTTTATTGTTAACACTTATTGTACATTGAAAACACGAACTTTTCAACTGCTTTTTTTGACATAGCATTAAGGAACTTGGAAAGGTGGCAGCATGGAGACTAAAGACCAATTCTACTACAACGTTCGCAAAGCATTAGAAGAGAAAGGTATGCACATGAAAGATTTAGCGAGTGCATTAAATATTTCGCGGCAATACCTGAGTAGCATCTTGTTACATAAACACCGTACCAAAGCGCGACTAAAGCACATACCGAAAATCTCTAAGTGTTGCGGAATAGATTATTTACCAGAAGATGTTGCAAGGTTTCGAAGCTCGGAATTGTCTGGCAGCCAAAAAGTTTAATGGCTGCTGAGCACAACATTTATAGAGGGGGAGCCACACAAATGAGAATGCGGACACTATCAGAAGTTATGGAGCACATTCGCGAGAATGACCCACAGACATCGATAACCCCATGGGGGCTGAGGCGGATGGTTCTAGAGGGACTTATACCACACGTGGCAGTTGGACGGAAGCGGTTAATAGACATCGACATGCTTGACAAATATCTTTCGCAAACAATCCAATCCCATCAAAAAGAGCCAGCCTACGGGCAAATAAGGAGAGTGCAGTGATTGGGGTTGATTGTTATAGAAAAAAGCCTAGAAGGGAGGGGTGATCATCCGAGATCGTGATTTGATGAGGGTGTTGTTAGCCATCTTCGTAGTGATACTAGTGTTGCTGTTTGTGTCACAGCCGCCTCAAATAAACACGGCCTACGACAACTCGAGCAGACAAAGCCAAAGACTGCCCATTGCTTTATCTATCGGCCACGGCGATGCTACGATATCGCAGGAGATAGGAACGCAAGGGGAAACACAGGAACAACCTAGAACCTGCACTGAGTGCGGCGTAGTAATTGAGTAAGGCGATGGGGGATTCTATGAAAATTGATGTAGAAAAGATCAATGCTCTACGCGACGAAGTTGTTGATTTGTATTGTGATGGTGATGAAGATTTAGCATTAAAGCTTTGTATGGATGAGTTTATAATGGGCGGCGGCCATAGTATCTATAGCAGGCCTATTATTTGTGTCTTGATAGATGAATTGATAAAGTTGCAAAAGCAATGCGAGGAGGTAGCGATATAAACAAAGTGTTCAAATCGCCTTGGTTCTGGCTCGTTGTAGCAATAATCGTTTTCCTGAGTTACCAGAGTTGGCGAGATCCGGAAGGTTTCGAGCAAAGAGCTGCTGAGCTTGGGTTTCGGCGAATCGAGGTAACCATGCCTGAAGAGTAGCCGAGCAGTACAGCACGAATCAGCCCATTAAGGTCTGTCGCAAGAACACTGGATTAGAGAAAAGGGGGGATTTGATTGAACAAAACGAAAATTGACTGGTGCGATTTATCATGGAATCCAATCACTGGATGTTTAGCAAATTGCGAATATTGCTTTGCAAGAGGTATAGCACGAAGGTTTGGGGGGCGATATATTCAGACCTTCGGTCGAAATTCAAAAATTAGTGATGGTGAATTGCATGAGTTGGGTGTCCCACATCTCTATGAAAGAAAAAATGGGGATTTAGTGAAAGCTGCATATCCATACAGCTTTGATCCTACATTCCACCGCTACCGATTGGACGAACTTACGAGAATCAATAATCCGCAGAATGTCTTTGTTGGGTCAATGACAGATATTTTCGGAGAATGGATACCTGATGAGTGGATTGAAGAAGTGTTTAAGGCTTGTAAGTCCGCCCCTCAGCATAGATATATGTTTTTGACTAAAAACTCTAAGAGATATATCAGCATGGCTGAGCGGTTGCACTATCTTTCAGGCACACAATACTCTGCACCTGAAACATGGATAGGAACAACCATATCCAATTGCGGCGATGAATATGTGTCGCTTGATTGGATCGGCTCGCATTACGGCTTCGACAATCCGAAGAATCATTTTCGATTTAGATGTTTTCTAAGCATTGAACCATTGCACGAACATATTAAGACGCTTCCGCTTAATGGCATTGAATGGGTAATTATCGGCGCGGAAACAGGCAGACGTAGAGATAAAGTTATTCCGAAGCATGAGTGGATAGAGGCAATTAGAGAACAATGTTACGCTGCTAAAGTTCCAGTATTTATGAAAAGCAACTTGGCTGATGTGTGGGGAGAACATCTGATACAAGAATACCCATGGATGATCAGAAAATGATTGCAGTATACAGAGGTAATATCTCAGACGGTGCCCTGTGCGAGATGAAACGCAACTGAATGAGAAAGAATGAGACCGAACGAGGCAGAATGAGAAGGAATGCAACTGAATGAGAGAGCACGCAAGTAAGTGAATGGAGGTGTGTTTTGCCCTCAAAGCTTGATAACACCATATTGTATGTTCTGTATGAGCAAAGGGTTTTCAGTAGTATGGGAGCGATAAAAATTACTGATATCCCTTTGGGCACCAGTTCGGCCACTATGCACAGGCGACTTAAGCTACTTTGTGAGGCTGGGCTAGTCAGCAAAGGGCTGACAGAGAGAAATGCAAATACATACTATATTACGCCCAAAGGCACTAATTTCTATAAGGAGAGTTTAGGGGATGAGTTTGACGAAGGAATTTAGTTTTATCTGCATTGGGCAAGCAGGCGGGAACATCGGCAGCCTGTTTGAAGCTAAGGGACACGATGTTTTGTATATCAACACGAGCATCGAAGACCTCAATACTCTGCCGAATGCCAAGCACAAATACCACATCACTAGCGCGGAAGGCTCTGCGAAAAGCCGTGACCGGGCAAAGGGCTTGATAATTAGCAACTGGGATGAGATTGAGGTCTGGATAAGCGAAGCAATCCAGCACCCATCAATTATTTTCGTAGTGTTTAGCGCAGCTGGTGGAACCGGCTCCGGAGCATCTCCGATGCTGATGGATTACTTGATTCAAAACAACCAAGATACCACCCAGATTGATGCAGTAACGATATCCGACTCAGATACCACCCGGATTGGTGCGATAACGATATTGCCAGATAAAGGCGAGTCGCTACAGGCGCAAGCCAATGCCTATGAATGCCTGCAGGAGTTGAGGCAGCTAGAAGATGCTGGCCCAGTTTTCGTCATTGATAACGAGGGGCATAAGGACAGGCTAGCGTTAAACTCCGAGTTTGTAGACTTGTTTGAAACAATATTAAAGTTACCCGATTTCGCAGATGTTAGGGGTAGCATTGACCTTGCAGACATTAAACGCGCATTGGATAGCAACAGATGTGCTACCATAACCCGGCTGCCACAAGCCCAAAGCTCTACAACGGACTTGCTGGAGTCGTTTGCGAACAGTATTTTTGCACCAATGGAAAACGATGGAGTTGTCGAGAACATTTTGATTTCGATGTCCACTAACATTGATATGAATGAAGTTGAAAGCAATATTGGCGAACCGTTGGCCACGTTCCCGGGCTACAACCCAGAACAAACTGTGTGCCTGCTAAATGGCCTTAGCTTTCCAGAAACCCGGCTGGATGAGATAGAAAAACACGTCATAGAGGTCAATGAACGTAGACAGGCACTCCAAGCGAAGAAGTCTCCTGTCCAGGAAAAAAAGTTGGAAGTGAAATTTGAACCTCGAAAGGAATCAAAACCAAAGATATCCAAGGAGGATCTGTTTTCTAAATATTTTAAAAAGTCTTATTCGGTGAGAAACGCGGAATGAAGTTTGTAATTCAAGAAAAGGAAAAGCCGTGGGTAGAAAAGTGGAAAGTAAGCCCTGATTATCCAAAGTTCAAAACAGCGGATGAAGCACGGCTTATGATTGAAAAGTTGCCCAAGCTAACGCAACCACTTTACAGGGTTGCAGAGGAATACACAGTAATCCGATATAAGGCAGTCAAGATATAAACCTACATAAGAAAAAAATGCTTACCTCTGCTGTTGACAGGGGTAAGCACAAACCGAAAACTGAGTATAGCCCCATAATACAACTTATAGGGCTGAAATGCAAGAGGGGATTTTCTTACGCGGAAGCTAAAGTTTAAGTTAGAAATTAGCTGCAAAAGCAAATGTGCACACTGCTGCTTAATATGTGGCAGCATAATCAATGGGAGGATTGAAGTGGGGTATTTAAAAGAGCAGACTGGTTTTGCCCTGTTAGGGCAAATACCACCAGGAACATGCCCGATGTGTGCGGTCGAACACGAGCCAGATCAACCGCACAATCAACAAAGCCTTGCCTGGCAATACAATTTCTACGATCAGCATGGACGCTTTCCGAGATGGGCCGATGCAATGGCGCACTGTTCGAGCAAAGTAAAATCGCTCTGGATGGACAAATTGAAGGAACGAGGAATTGATGTCGATAGAGAAGCGGGTGCCCCAGAGGCAGTAAGCGATGCATGACCCACAAAGTAAATCGTATGCTAGATGGTTAAAAACTGATTCCGGCAGAGCATACAAAGCCAAGCAAATTCGATATAAAAAGGCAGCACTAGCCATTATGTGGCTAGAATCCATCAAAGACGAACTGTACACCATTGCATCAGAATGCGAAGAACTTGAATGGGCCATTTCTGATGATGAAACCTTGCTTGATGTTCTTGACGGTGACTCAGAAGACATTGAGGAGTTCCGTTTTATGTTCGCTGATTTGTCTGCAAACTGCAATCGGTTACATGAAACTCTGCAAGACAGTTATGTAACTGAGCACTTTGATGATTTTTTCGTCAAAATTCTTGGAGACAAATACACAGTAATCGGCTTTGATAAGTACCAAGAGGATTATTATGGACTGACTAGCTATGAACAAAATTGGGCGCAAAGCGAGTCTGCGAAGCGGCTAAAAAGGCTCACCAAGGATGATTTGTTGTCAATATCCGGGCAATGTTTTGGGATAGCATTAAGCATCGTCGATATACGGCATACCTATGATTGTCTTAAATCAGCGTTCGACCTTCTCAAAGGTGATCGGGTCGAACTGCTAAAAAATGTTAAGGACATTGAAGCTGCCTATGAAGCAGTTGAAAATGGCGCAGACAGTTATGCCACGAATCACTTTGACAACCTTTTGTGGCGGCTTCCCGATAAAGTCTGGATTGCATAGCACAGTGAGTAAAAAGCTACTTAAATGTGTTTAAACAGATACGGAGGGAAATATGTCACGAGACGAGTGGAGGAGCCAGTAAGTTTAGTTTTAAACCCGATAAACTGGGCAGACGGAAAGGATGATTTGCGCTGGAAAAAGAAGAGTGCGCTGCAATCAAAGCGCGGAGTGATGCTGCCACTCAGGGGCAGTGGGAAGTGTCCGGGGCTTTCAATCACATTGTTGTCGCGAATGGAAGTGTATGCCCGATTACCGGGCATGAAATGATTATTTGCGAGATACACAGTGGACGTAAGGCATTTGAAATTGACAGCGGGCAGCCAACAGCAAACATTGAATTCATAGCTCACGCCCGACAGGACATCTCTGCCCTGCTTGATGCATTAGAGGAATCAGAAGCAACTACAGACAACATCCGTGCCGCCAGAGATTGTTTTCGGAACGAGCGCGACTATTGGAAAGCCAAAGCGGAAGCGTTGAGTAACCGCGTGAGAGAGATTTTTTATTATCGCTCTAAATATTGGTGATTCATACATCTCCATTTGTTTGCAAAATTTAGAATTTCAAGATAGGTTCAAAGGAGGGATTGCATAGCATGAGGCAACTATACTTGCTAGGTTGATGGATGAATCCATTAAATAGACTGCTTAACCAAAACGTAGCAACTTACCAGCAACTTAAAAAAGCACATAGTAAAGCCATTCAATGCTTGTTAGTTATCTCTCAGGCTAATAACCAGCAAGTTAAAATATGCAATGCTAACACAAGGGGGTTATTTTTTGGCAGTTGTTAAAACCTTTCCTTACATGGCGATAAAGCTCCTCAAGGAGGGTTGTCGATTCTTCATGCAAAGCAGATACAGAAAGCGCACTGAATTTGAAACGTTTAAAGAAGCTATCAAAGCTGGTCGGGAACAACTCACTATGCTGAAAAAGATAGAAATTCTGTAAGAAACAGCTTGCTTGAAAAAAATGAACCTGTTATAGGGGAGGATTTTATGGGAACAGAATCAACCGCCGTTTATAATTCGGCAAAAGTAAACCTTTGGCTTTCAGAGAGAAACCCATCTGAAGGGGGGCATGAGGTTGGTCATCGGCATTTGCTATTTGAGTCTTTACCCCAAGACGAAATGGTGTACTTAATTGATAGCGCATTGAAACAAAATATGTATGTGCTGTTAGAGCCAGTAGAGTCAGGGGGAACGTATGGATAAATATATAAAAGTTCGTGATGAAATTGTTGGTGTATTAATCAAGCACGAGATAAGCTTCGATGATGCAAAAAGCATTCTTTGTGATACGCAAATTGCTATTGAGCTTACCGCAAATCATAAGATAATGCATAGCAAAATCTCGTTGCCTATTAATGCATATCAAGACCAAGATGAATGGATCGTAGATTTAGTAAATGCCGGAATGTCTTGTCGTAAAGTTGCGAACAAACTAGATGTTAGTTTGGCGCGTGTTCAACGCGTAATGAATCGTGCAAAAAAGGATGCAAACGAACCTGCCTGATGAGCGCAAGCAGTAATGCGCGAAACGCTCCACTTTGGGGCGTCGCAGGAAACTGCCCTATCCGCAGGTTACGCGGCCCAAAGATTAGTAGTAAAGCCAGTGCTTGAATTGAGAGGGCCAATTACACTGCCATCGAGTAATCTACATAGTGATTGAGCGGTTCTGGCTTAAAAGATTATGCAGTATTCAGCCGTTATTGACTTGCTATTAATGCTCTGTTGAGTGATTAATGGTTGTGACAACAAGGCAGGGACAAAATAATTATTCTTACAGATAGGTTCAAAGGAGGTGTCGGATGGCTCAAAGACGAATGTTTTCCCTTGAGATTGTAGACACCGACAAATTTCTTGATATGCCTTCAAGCGCACAAGTATTATACTTCCATCTTGGTATGAGGGCGGATGACGACGGGTTTGTATCTTCGCCTCGCAAGATTACGATGCTGGTTGGCTGCGCTCCCGATGATATGAAAATACTTATTGCCAAAGGCTTTGTTATTCACTTTGAGAACGGCGTTTGCGTGATAACCGATTGGAAGCGGAATAATTACATCCAAAAAGACCGCTATAAAGAAACGTTTTATATTGAGGAAAAGTCACAGCTTGCCACACAGGCAAATGGCTCGTATTTGCTATTGGATACGTCATGTATACAACCTGTATCCACCTTGGATACGTCATGTATACAACCTGTATCCGCTTTGGATCCATCATGTATACAGACTGTATCCAAAGTGGATACACAGGTTAGGTTAGGTAAGGATAGTATAGATCAGGTAAGAGAAACCTTTTGCGCGGAGCAATCGGCTGAAGCCGATACTCCACGCAAGAAGACGGACGAAGTTGTCAAAGCTCAACCAGAACAGGGGGCAGTAACTGCGGTAATCACCCTGCCTTTGAATGACAAGTCCGAGCATCCTGTTTATCAAAGCCAAATTGACGAATGGGCTGAACTATACCCAGCTGTGGACATTATGCAAGAACTCCGCAACATGAAGGGTTGGGCAAATTCCAAGCCTCAAAGACGGAAAACAAAACGGGGCATAAGCAGCTTTATAAATTCTTGGCTTGCAAAAACACAAAACCAAGGCGGTCGAAGCTATAACCCACTTGCAAGTGGCAACAAAGGAGGCGCATATGCAAGCAATACCAGAGATCATCAAATCGGCGAGGATGATGACCCCTATAAGGACACCTATAAAGGCATCATCTCTGGGAAACTCTGACAATGCCGAAGAAATGCCTATATGTTCTGTCTTGAAAATTGGGTTGGACGCAGACTTCTCAAAACAGCTCAAACTATGCGAAAAATGCCAAACACCAATAGAGGCAGACAGGATATTTCCCGACGGCTCAAAACGCCGATTGCCAACTTGGTGCAAATGCCGCAAAGAGGATAACTCGCGTAAAGAGCAGCAAAGAAAAGACAGAGAACTACAACGAAGGCTTAATAGGTTTCGTGCTTATTCTTTGATGGATGAACACTTTATAAAATCGACCTTCGAAAACTGGCAACACAGATCTGACAACAGTAACCTCTACGATTTCGGCAAACGTTATTGTGATAGCTGGGAAACTATGTTTAAAAACAATCGGGGGTTGCTTCTTTACGGTGAACCTGGTAATGGCAAAACATATTTCAGCTTTGCTGTAGCCAATGAGTTAAACAGAAAAGGCAAGTCAGTAATGGCTATATCGGTATCACGCATCCTTTCAATCATCAAGGATAGCTACGCTAAGCACGGCGATTTGGGTGAGATGGATGTATTTAAAGCAATTGAGGAAACAAGCCTTCTCATCCTCGATGACTTAGGTGTGGAGTACAAAACAAATTGGTCTTATGAGAAACTGTATGCCATTATTGACACCCGCTACCGCGCAAATAAACCTTTGATCATCACTACGAATCTTCACATTGACGAAGAGAAAGAGGAAGATGAGCTGCGTTTAAGCCTTAAAATTGTTGACTCAAAGTCAGGGCTTACTGACCCATCCAACCGGATATATAACCGTATTGTGGAAATGTGCAGTTTCTTTGAAGTCACAGGGAGCAGTTGGAGGGTGCAAAAGGGCAAGAGAAACAAGGCAGAGCTATATGCAGACCTTGGGATGACGGGAGGTTAAGCATGAGCCATAGAATTACAATCCGTGACGAGCGCACTGGAGAAGTAGAGTTTGACGAGCAGGTGGACAGCGGTTATGCGCTCCAGTTTACCAAGCACGAAGATGACGGAAAAATCCACATATTTGGCAAGATTAACAACGCCAACTTCGCATATCCATATTGGATTTCTAACCACAAATACGAGCCGATTGCCAAAAAGCTGTGTGAAAAGTTTGAAGAACTGTCACACATCGATACGAACAGGATTCTCTTTCTTGAAGATATCAACTACATGAAGAAATCCGACAAGCGGCAGTGGATGGCGAGGGTGCGAAAAGCACCCAAGGAACTCACAGAAGCGTGGGGATATTGGTTCATAATGGAGATTCGCAGTTGGTTTCTCGAAAATATGACGGACAATCAGCGTGTAGCACTCATTTATCACGAACTGCGCCATTGCGGAGAGTATGGCGAGCTGGTCAAGCACGATGTGGAGGATTGGAAAAACATAGTGAAAACCCTTGGCATAGATTGGGCAGAAACCGTATCCGACATTAGTAACATCATGGATGAGCAGTTTGGTTGGGATAATCCACGAC
>Ga0123355_10004658_pt1 | contig 19962 bp, 15 predicted proteins | sample TergutEmb28metaG_3_FD_89872 | JGI IMG/M metagenome (GOLD analysis project Ga0123355, IMG submission 89872) | Embiratermes neotenicus P1 segment gut microbial communities from Petit-Saut dam, French Guiana - Emb289 P1 | ecosystem: Host-associated > Arthropoda: Insects > Digestive system > Gut ...
ACACAGGCTTGCAAGTTGTAAAAATTTTTAAAGATTTAATTGAATATGAAGGTGCAACCATTGTAATGACAACACATGACCCAGGGCTTATGGACATTGCAGATAAAGTGTATGAGCTTGCAGATGGGGAAATTATTAACGAAAGTTAGGAATGGGGCAAACTAAATGGACACAGATAAATACGTTATCATAGCGGAAAACTTGGTGAAGATATACAAGACTAAGGATATCGAAGTTATGGCATTACAAGGGTTGGATTTACTTATAGAGCGCGGGGAGATCATGGCTATTATTGGCAACAGCGGTAGTGGTAAATCTACATTGCTTAACATGGTAGGCGGTTTGGATAAACCATCTGCCGGTAAATTGCTTGTGGATGGCAAAGATCTTTTTAAAATGAGAGAAAGTGATTTGGTAGACTACAAAACCGCAACAGTAGGTTTTGTTTGGCAAAATAATGCCCGTAACCTTATACCATACCTTACCGCCGTAGAAAATGTAATGATGCCAATGCAATTTAACAGCGTAAAGCCCATAAAAAATAAAAAGCAGCGTGCAATGGAGCTGTTAGAACTTACAGGCATTGGCAAGCGAGCAAAGCATAGGCTAAATCAACTTTCCGGCGGTGAGCAGCAAAGGGTTGCAATTTCTCTGGCACTAGCAAATTACCCGTCTGTGTTACTTGCAGACGAACCAACGGGTAGTGTAGACACCAGCACGTCTAACATAATAATGGATATGTTCCGCACTGTTAATAAAGAGCTTGGTACTACAATTGTAATAGTTACCCACGATAGAGAAATTTCTAAAAAGGTGGAGCGTGTTGTTGCTATACGAGATGGCAAAACTTCCAGCGAGTTTTTAACGAGTTATTCAGATAAATTAGCAGGCATAGAAGGATTTGCAAGAGAGTCTATTGAGCTTGCGGTTTTTGACCGTGCCGGGCGTGTACAGATCCCACGTGAGTTTTTGGATAAAATGGGCCTTGACAGCAACCGGGTACAAATTCATATGGATGATGACAACCGAGTAATATTAAGTGCTCCGGAGGGGGTTTAAATAGTGCCTGTTACACTTGAATACAAAGATGTTGAAAATAAATTGCTAATTTTGTACCTTATCAATAGAATGGAACTGTCTATGTCCGGGGCACAAATTACGGAATTTGTTATTTCAAAGGAATTTATGAACTATTTTGTGCTAGGGCAAACTCTTGCAGACATGGTAGAGCAAGGCCTTTTGGAAACTACAGATGAAAATGCGCAAGATGCCAAAACTACCCGTTACACAGTTACTAACGAAGGCCTCGCCAGTTTGGAATTTTTCGAAAGTCATATCCCACGTCCTGTGCGAAATTTAATTAACCTATATGTAGAAGAAAATCGAGGCAAAGTAAAAAGAGATTATGAGCTAACTGCAACTTATTTTTCGAATGCAGAAACCGAAGATTTCCAGGTGAAATGCGGAGTTTATGAAGATAAACGTGCACTTATGGAATTGTCTGTTTCCGTAGAAACACGAGAGCAGGCAAAGTTATTGCAATGTAACTGGCGGGCGAATGCCAGCATGCTGTATCAGAAGATTATTGACGCAATGACAACTATCCCGTAACCAGTTCCCGTATTCATGCATAATATAAGAAACGAACAATGTTTATGTGTTCGTTTCTTTTTTTGTATGCAATATAGCAATTTCGTTGCAACCTTGCGGAAAAAGCGGCAGAGCCGCTTTCTTGTATGCAATAGGGCAAAGCCCTTCAAATAAGGAGAGTGACTATGGAGGTAAAAATGGGAACAGGTTATTTGCAAGTTATGACCAAAACTGGAAGTGGCGCGTTACCGGTACCAGATGCAAAAATCACCGTTTTTAATGGTGACAACATTTTGTATCAAACAACCACTGATGAAAGCGGCAACTCACCAATTGTTGCACTAGAGGCACCTGCGGTAGAGCTAACAACTGACCCAAATTTCACAGGAATCCCCTATTCTGTTTGTGATGTAAAGGCCGAAGCCAAAGGGTTTGCAACCACCATAATTCATGGGACAGAAATTTTGGACACAGAAACCAGCGAACTCTTCATAGACATGATCCCAAGCTTGGAAGACGGTAGTGTAATAGACTATTATACGCCACCGCACAACCTAATTTCTGGGGAGCAGCGTGAGGTAGAAAGCCCAACCGAGGCCCCCCGTGTACTAAGCGAGGTAATTATCCCAGAATTTATAACCGTACATCTTGGCCGCCCGGATAACCCAAATGCACGAAATGTAAGGGTTCCATTTAAGGAGTATGTAAAAAACTCTGCCAGCCATGAAATTTATTCAACTTGGCCGGCGGCTTCGCTGGAAGCTAACATTTATTGTATTATTTCATTTGCGCTTAACCGGATTTTTACAGAGTGGTACCGTGTTCGAGGGCACCGCTTTGATATTACAAACAGCACCCAGTTTGACCAAATGTTTGTTGAAGGCGGGCAGATTTTCCGCACTATAGACGAAATGGTAGACCGCATTTTTAACCGTTTTGTACGGCGAGAAGGCCACTTAGAGCCATTTTTTACAGAGTATTGCGACGGGCGCCGCACCCAATGCCCTGGTTTGTGGCAGTGGAGCACCGTAACACTTGCACAGCAAGGTTTAAATGCATTGCAAATCCTGCGGCGTTTTTACCCAAATGATATTCAAATAGTAGAAACAGATAACATTGGAGGCGTACCGGAATCCTTCCCTGGGTTTACGTTGCAGCCGGGTATGTCCGGTGGAGAAGTGCGTACGATTCAAAATTGGCTAAACCGCATCCGTGTAAATTTTCCAACAATACCAGCAGTTAGTGTTACCGGTGTGTATGGGCCGCAAACAGAGGCTGCGGTGCGCGCATTCCAAGCTATTCGCTCTTTAAGTTCTGTTACGCCAAACGGTGTTGTAGATCGTACAACTTGGTGGAATTTATCCCGTGCGTATTCTGCTGTTAAGCGGCTTGGGGAGCTTACAAGCGAAGGTGTTGTTATTGGCATTGGCCGCACGCCTCCTACGGAAATAATCCGCCAAGGGTCTCGGGGTAATTTGGTAGGCAGGGCGCAGTATATCATGAATTTTATTTCGCAATTCTACCCAAGCGTGCCGTCTGTTAAGCAAGATTTTAACTTTGGGGCAAATTTTGCAGACGCTGTGCGTGAATTCCAGCGGGCCTTTGGGCTTAACCCAGACGGTGTAATTGGGCCGCTTACGTGGCGTAGGCTCTTCGAGGTATATTGGCGTATTAGAGATAATGTTGGGCTTCCGCCTACGGAGCCTGTTATACCACCGCTACCGCCGGGGCCACCGCCAGGCCCAGGCCCAGGAGGTATCCCGCCATATCCGGGGCAAGCTATACGAGTTGGCGCACGTGGGGATGATGTGCGACGTATTCAACGTTGCCTAAATGCAGTAAATAATACGGGGCTTAACGAAGACGGGATTTTTGGCCCATTAACGGAAGCTGCGGTTATGAACTTCCAGCGCTCCAGAGGTTTAAACCCCGACGGGGTTGTTGGGCCGCTAACTTGGGGTGCACTAATGCCCACTTGTTATGGCGGTAGCATGGGATCGTTCCCGGGTACAACCATACGCCAAGGAGATAGGGGCGACAATGTACGGCAGGTTCAAACTTGCTTGAACCGGGTGATAAATGCGGGGCTTGCAACAGATGGTGTATTTGGCCCGCTTACTCATGCAGCAGTGGTTAATTTCCAGCGTTCCAGAGGGTTAAACCCGGATGGCCTTGTTGGGCCTTTGACATGGGCGGCACTTTCTTCTGCTTGTACTGGTACAAATGAGCAATCGATGGGCAACTTCCAAGGAATATCGTTACGTGAGGGCGATAGGAACGACCAAGTCCGGCAACTTCAAACTTGCTTAAACCGTGTAAATAATGCAGGTCTTGCAATAGACGGGGTGTTTGGGCCATTAACCCGAGCCGCTGTGGTTAGCTACCAGCAAGCCAATGGCCTTACGGCAGATGGTGTTGTTGGGCCAATAACGTGGGGGCATTTGCAAAACCATTGTAGCCCTGCGCCAAGTGCAACAAGAAGCATTTCGCCACTACAAGTAGCGGTACCACAAGTTGCAGAGCCAAAAACAGACCCGTTGCCGGAGGAAAAAATGCCGGATATTGTACCAGAAGAAATAGAGGCTCCAGCAAATGCGGAAAATGTGAATGATGTTTTAGATTTTATCCCGCTTAGGGCTGTAGATGAAGGGTTAAGTCCTATTCCGGCAGGAGAGCGAGCAATTGTGCCGGAAGAGGTTATTCCTGTAGAGTTTGCTAGAGAACCTGTTACCACGGCCACAGATAGAAGAATTGATATTGTTCCGCTAGCACGGGAATTTGCAGACGAAGCCGAACTCCATGGGCATAGAGAATTTGAGCATAGGCCAATGGAAGTAGAGCCTGTTGATTTTGTGAATACAGTTAGGGATATTGCCCCCGCCAACACAACGGGTTCGGCAATGGAAAAACCGCCGCATTGTATATGTAAAACTCAAAAAAGTTTGTTTGGCAAAGTTAATAATGATGAATTATTGCTATGTTTGATAGTATATTGTTTATGTAGGCGTTAATAAAATGCCCCCTAGGAGATTTAATAAAACTCCCAGGGGGTGTTTTAGTTTATACTCACATAAATTGATACACTATGAAAATCACATGAATCTAAATTGAGTAAGCAAATCACGTAGAATACGGTGCAATTGTTAATTTATAGTCGATTAAATTGAAGACGGTGTACTGATGTGATAAAATGCAAACATGTCATACAATGAAAAGTACAGAGAAAGTAAGGGCTGTAATATGGCGCACTTATGTACGACTACAAGCGTGGTACGTGCGCAAAATTGTATTTAGGATGGTGTTTGCGCATGAGCAATAGTTTGATAAGATTGGACGGAAAAAAGATTTTAATAACTGGAGTCAGTCGTCCGTTGGGTATCGGTGCAACGCTCGCCAGACGATTTGCCGAAGCGGGAGCGGTTGTTGCGGTTCATGGGTTCTCAGAATATGATTTGACAGTAGGGGAGAAAAATTCTGCTACGCCAAACGGTACGGAAATCTTAGTGAAACAATTAGCATATGACGGATTTAATGTAGCACTAATAACTCCGTCAGACTTCGCGAAATCAGGCACGGCCGCTAGAGTTGTTGAAGAATCTACACAAAAACTCGGTAGGCTGGACGGCATGGTTTTGAATCATTGTTATGGGACAACATTAAAGATGGGCGAATGGACGGAGGATAATTTAGACCCGCACTTTTCCGTTAATATTCGCGCCTGTATGCTTATGATACAAGCATTCGCAGCCCAAGCTGATATAAACATACAAAATGCAATTACCTTATTCACCAGCGGGCAAGCCAACAGTCCTATGTTTGATGAAACCCCTTATTGCGTTGCAAAAGAAGCAATCAGCAACCTTTGTCGCCAATCGATGACCGATTTGGGGAAAATGAACATTCGAATTAACTGCATAAACCCCGGGCCGAATGACACTGGATATTATCGTGGTGATACGAGCAACTGGTGTACGCCAAACGATGCTGCCGATTTGGCATTGTTTTTGCAAAGCGATTACGCAAAGTGTATTACGGGACAAATTATCGCAAGTGATAAAGGCGAAGGCTTTGGAGGCAATTTCGTATTATAGCTATCAATAGCGTTATCTCCACCTTATCAACACACATCCTAATTTTCAGTTGGTAACAAATTGATACCAACTGAAAATTAAATATCTACTCTAATATTCTTTTGTATTACTATCCATAAACCATAGCAAACCACAAGGAGGCAACCTAAATGAACGAAAAATACAATAAACTACTAACCTGGGCAAATAGAGACCTAGAAAACAATCTTATGAAATGGTGGACAACCCACACATTAGATGAAAAGCACGGTGGCTTTTATGGTGCTGTAAAAAGCGATAATACCCCAAACCAAACCACAGACAAATTTATAGTTCTTAACGCCCGTCTAATCTGGACTTTTACTGCTTGTTATGAAACGACAAAAAACGAAAAATACAAAGGGCTTGCAACACGTGCATATGAATATGTAAAAAATCATTTCTATGACAAGGAGCACGGCGGCTTTTTTACATGGCTTAATTACAAAGGTGAGCCAAAGGTTGCATACAAGTTCACCTACGGCAACGCTTTCGCAATTTACGGCCTGTCGGAATATGCGAGAGTCTTCGGCTGCCAAGCCGCAAAAGAAATGGCCCAAGAAACTGTTAAGCTACTGGACACTCACATGTGGGATGTGCAATATGGCGGCTATCTCGAAACCGCTTCTCCAGAGTGGCAGTACACCCCTAATATAAATATGCTCATAAACGACACCAGAGTTCAAAAAACTATGAACACCCACCTTCATATGCTAGAGGCATACACCAACCTGCTTCGGATAGACAATTCCAAGGCATTACGCTCTAAAGTACGTGAATTGCTATATCTTATAACAAACAAAATCCTCAACCGGGACAATTGGCATTTTCACCTCTTTCAAGAAAGAAACTGGACGCCAACAACACCGGATTTAACTCTTGGCCACGACATAGAGGGTAGCTGGCTCTTATACGAAACCGCAGAAATACTACACGAACCAGAAGCAATAGCCCACACCCGCACAGTAACCGTAAACATGGCACGTACTGCCTACGACGACGGCCTGGCAGAAAGCGGTGCAATGCACACAGAATACCACCCACATAAAAAAGAGTACTCCCCCTATTTCTCCTGGTGGGAGCAATGCGAGGCTGTTGTTGGGTTCCTTAATGCTTACCAGCTTACAAGGGAAGAAAAATTTTTAGATGCTTCTCTTGCCACGCTTGATTTTATCGACAAGTATTTCATCGACAGAACGCATGGCGGGTGGCACTCTTTCCTTAATTACGACGGTTCACCACAGACAGAGCGTGACAAAAGTAACGGCTATACTTGCCCCTACCACAATGCCCGTATGAGTATTGAAATTATTAAAAGACTTTCACCAGTAGTGTAGACGCACCTTTCTTTTAATGCTATACTTTGCCAAACAAAAAGTGGCTTCGTCGCATTATGCGCAGGTCAATTCTAAAGGAGACCACCAATGATCAATCATATTGTTATAGACAGTAGCTGCGATATCAACTCCGACTTGATAAACAGCGAAACATGCACGCTAACCCGTGTGCCCCTAAATATGCAAATTGAAGACAACGTTTACTTAGACGACGAAACATTCGACCAAGACGCTTATCTTGCCCGCATGGACGCCAGTACTGTTGCGGTAAAAACGTCTGCGCCATCTCCAAGCCTTTTTTTCGAGCAATTTAAAAAAGGTGAAAATATTTTTGGAGTAACACTGTCAAACAAACTAAGTGCCACATATCAAAGCGCTATGACAGCAAAGGACATGTATTTAGAGGAATGCAGCAAAAAATTTATCCACATTTTCGACAGTTTATCTGCCTCTGTTGGTGGAGGGATAGTTGCGTTAAAAGTATCTGAGCTGCTAAAAAACGGCTTGGGCACAACCGAAGTTATAGAACAGGTTAACCAATTTATTAAAAACATGAACACTTTCTTTATATTAGACAAATTTGACAACCTGGTTAAAACCGGCCGTATAAAACCATACATTGCCAAAATTGCATCACTACTTAACATAAAACCTGTTTGCGGCTCAGACAATGGGGAAATCAAAATGATTGACAAGGCTCGGGGCTTCTCAAAAGCTCTTAGCCGGTTAATTTCTATTATAAAAGAAACCACACCGGATATAGAAAGCCGCATAATTAGCATAACACACGTTAAAGCATACGAAAAAGCATTGCAAATTAAAGAAGAGTGCTTAAAGCATTTAACTGCAAAGGATGTAATTATCCAAGAAAGCGGAGGTATTACCACAACTTACGCCCAAAAAGGCGGAGTTGTGATTGCACTGTAAAACATGGTATAGTTAAATAACTATATTACGGACTTGAGCCGGGATTTTTCAAAAATTGGACGCTTGCATTATACAAGCGTCCAATATATTTGCTCAAAAATAAGCCCTGCGGCTGCCCACGCCGGAACATAATCAAAACGTATAACACCTCGCACATGGTAACGAGTATGACTGTAATCCCAAGGGCAAATATCTGCACGTTTTAACAACGTGCCCGTAATAAACTCTCCTAACAAAATAAAAGATGCATAAATTATCCCCCGCAACAAAAAATTAAGGGGCGAAATAAACCTAAACAAAGGCTCTAAAAAAACTACCATGCCATATATAAAAAACATCCATAAACTAGTTTTGGAGCTTAGACGAAAATTTCTTGTGCGCAGCTCGCTAAGCCCAGTCCAAAGTACTTCCATAAGGCAGCCTATTGCGCCATAAATAATAAATCTAGTAATCATGGCTGTAGTATGCCCGGAAATGTAATTGATTATCAAAGGTACGTACTAAAAAAACAGCCGAGAATAGTGCAGCATGGTGAAACTATAGTCATTTAGCTTGAAAACGCCCACACACAATGCAGGAAATTTTTCGCAAGTCAAGGAGCTGAAAGCCGCAGCGCACTGGGAGTGCGCAAGGTTTTTAGCGACACAGTATTGCGGAAAATTTACAAGTTATGCGTGGGCGTTTTCAAGCTAAATGACTATACATAGAAGTTTGGAAGCTATACCGCAATAAAGTGGCTTTTATTTTTCAACATTTAGTCCATACAACGTACTGCCATCATAATTCGTAATAATTGGATACGCTGGTGGCTCTTTCTGTGTAAGCACAAGATTATCAAAAAATTCAACACGCTTTTCTTTCAACACTTTTTCAATATCCTCACCATCCGGGCAGTAACGAGAGATATCATAGCCAATGTCAAAACCTTTATTATCTTCAAAAATATTGTTGTAAATTTTGCAGTCGGACATTTGGGCAGACAATAAACATAACCCGCCGGTAATCCAAAAATAGTCATCTTTTGGGTAATCCGGGCCGCCGTGGCCGTTCCGTTTAATAATGTTATTAAAAACATCTATACGAAAGCGCATGTTGTCTTCCCCAAAAATACCAAACAAAATGCCTGTACCGTGGTTATCGTACACTATATTGTTGTATATTTTCATATCGCTAACCCAGTAGCCTTGCTCTACAGCCACAACAATGCCTGCGCCCTTACAATCGTGCACGGTGTTATGAAAAAAGTCTACATTGTGCAGCGGACCAAACCAAGCATCTGCATACAAGCCCTGCCTGTCGCAGTGGTGTACATAGTTGTGATGAACCGTACCATGGTGGGATACTTCTTTTACGTCTATGCCCTCCTTGTCGCAGTTGTATACTGTGTTGTACGCAACTTCAAAGTAACAAGCCCCGGCAATGCTTATGGCTTCGTGAGGGGGCTCGTTGCCCCTTGGCTTGCCTTCTGGCAGCATGTCCCATGTGGTGGCTTTTACTACGGTGTTACCAATAACTTTGTTGTTGTGGCAGACAGTACCCGTGCAATGAGTGTCCCAAAGCGAAATACCGGGGCCAAATGTGTTTTCTGTTTTGCATCTGTCTACTTTTATATTGTTAGAGTCCCGCACAGCAATACCTTGGCCAGTGGAGTTTTTCACGTGGATGCCTATTACTTCTATATGTTCCACTTGGTATAGGAAAAATGCTCCTGCGTTTACTCCAAAACGATACTTCTCCCTGTCCTTATGAAAGTTTATGCCTTGTGCATCAAATACCGGCACCTCGTTTTCGTAAGCAGAGTAAATAATTGGCTTGCCCGGTTTGCCGCTATTTTTGAATACTACGGCATTTTCCAGAACATATTCGCCACCTCTGATATACAGGATATCTCCCGGGGCTAGCTTGTTCACAGCTGTTTCAATTGTCTTCCATGGGGAGTTTATAGTTCCTTCTGCGTTGTCGTTGCCTGTAGTGGATAAGAAATAGATCATGTGTTTTCTCCTATCTGCCCGTTTCGGGCGTTTTTTATTGGTTGAAAGTGAACGTCAAATGGTTACTCTCAGTAACCGTTTGGCTTTATTATAACCGTTCGGGGCCTTCATCTGTCCAGTGGTGGTAGTACTCTACACCTCGCCATTTGCCGTCTAACATTGCACGAAGGGTGTTTTCTACCCCAGCCCATTCGTCTAAACGGGTTAAGCCATGCGCCCGCCAGTCTGTAAAGAACTGGTTAACTTCTGCCGGGCAAATAATGTTTTTAAGCATTTGGTTGTTTTTCATACGCACCCAACGTAAAGACAGCCTTGCTTTTGCAATGCGCATATGGCGTACGGCATCGCCAATAACTGCGGCTTCGGCCTTATCGAAAATTGCATCGTAAATATCTAGCATTTCGTCTGTAAGATAAGCCTTATTGCATTGGTCGTTAAACCCGGTGTGGATATTGTCTTTTTCCACTTTGTCTGTCATGGTTTGGATGTACTCTATAATATACGGAGCGGCTGCGCCATAAAAAAATTCGCAAAATTCCTGCATATGCTTTTTCACATCGCAGTTAGCATCCCACAAAAGTTTTGCCAAGATGTATGCACGCAACTCGTTAAGGTCGGTACTTCCGCCAATTGCGCCACAAGCTTGCTCAAACACACCTTTTGCATTGTTGCGAACAAATGCTTGCATGTTAGGTTGCAGCACGTTCCAATTTGCGTGCGGGGCTGGGTAGTGGGCAAAACCTGTTGTATAGTCCCAAATATATAAGCGGTCGCATACTTTTGCCCAGTCTGCAAGGTCGTCTATTATGTGGGTACGTGTACCGTCCGGCCTAGCGGTTTTGCGGCTGTCGTCGTCGCAACAGTTTAGCGGATGGGCGAAGCAAGCCTCGATTGTACACAGGCGAATGCATACATTTGGGTGCGGACGAAGGTTTTTTGGTGCTTGGCGGGTATGCTGGTAGGCCAATGTGTCTATTACTACATCTGGAAACTCTTCGTTAATAGCCTCTGCAATTTGGTTTACAAACCAGATAAGGCTTGCGGCATTTGTGCCTTCCTGTTCGTCAATTTCTGCACAAGTTGGGCAAGTGCAAAAATTGTACCAATCGTTTGCAGATACGGAAATTATGCTGCAATACGGTTTTTCACGAAGAGCAGTGCGCACTTTTTCTATAGCTATTTTTACTACATCCGGATTAGTAAGGCATAGCTGGGTATATTCTTTTAGACGCTTACCACCTACCATGGAAAAGTATTCTGGATGAGTGTCAAAATGCTTTGCCGGGTCTAAAATTTGTGTATCGAATGTGTGAACAAACCAAGCGTATTCTATGCCACCGCCGAGATAATCCTCCTTACTGCCTGGTGCAATGTTGCCGCTGCGTAAACCATTCATGTTTATACGGTTTTTTACTGCAAAGCGCGGGAATTGTGTAAATTCTTTGTAGTTATGAGCACGGTATTCCAAAATTGGCTTTTGGGTCGTGTCTATTTGCGGCAGTGAAAGCTCGGGTATGGATGGTACTTTTTCGCAAAGAGATGTAAAAAAACGGCAGCCCATATGCTGTAACAGTTCGTACACACCGTAAATTACACCTCGCCTACCGCCTACAATACCGATACTGCCACCAATGGTACGCACGGTAAATGCGTCTATACCCAAGGCTTTGTCGTGCTCCAGCCCTAGCTGTTTTGCCGCAGATCCAATGGCAATTATGTTTGTCGTTTCCTGTGGTGGCTGTGTTTCAATGGTAAATAATGTTCCCGTCATTAGGTTAAGGTAATGCCTGAGTTCCTTAGCGGCATATTCTTCCTCTGGTGTTGGGGTAACAGCGGTTAAGATTGTTACCTGCGCCTTTCGGTTTGTTGCTAACATTTCAAAACTCCCTTCATGTTGAATTAACAGTGGCTGTGGGTAGTGCTGTTGTTATGTTATAAAACAATGGTCATTGCAAAAGTTATAAAATGCAACGCCGGTGTTTCATATCGGACAAGTTGCTCTCGAATAAATAATGAACTCCTTTAAAATATCAGTAACAATGTAACCATTATGTCATAAAAAAACTATCGCCTCAATAATATTTTAGATTCATGCACAGTAAACTTTTTTTTTAGCTTATCGTATATCTTTTCAAATAACTAAACAAAATTAAAGGAGATGATATTATGCAATGCAAAACACATATAGAAAGAAGTGCTTCAGAAATGTGCAGCCATTGCGGCAACGGGCTTTGTCAGGATTGCATCGTTAACACACAGGGTAAGATTTTCTGCCGCTCATGCCTTGCAGTATTGGCTCAAACCCCGTCAGCGCATACCGACCATACCCCACCACACGATTATTACACCCGCTCACACAGCAAGGTAATATGGGGGCTACTGTTTCTATTTTCGTTTTTGCCGGGCGCAAACTATATGTACATGGGCTTGTTAAAACGGGGGTTAGCAACTATGACCTGTTTCTTCCTATTAATATTTATGATTACAAGCGTTAGTATGCCCCTTAGGTTAATGCTTATATTCGCAATTCCGGTACTTGCGCTTTCTAGCTTTTTTGACGGGTTTAATGTACGGCGCCGTATTAATGCAGGAGAAGAAGTGCGGGACGATATAGGTGACGTGCTTAACAGTATACTGCGCAACAAATTTCTATGCACATTTATTTTAGTGGTTATTGCTGTAACTATTATTGTTACCGTTTTGGGCATTATATCAAGCATTCTTTCCACGCTGTTCCCGTTATTAATTGTTGGCCTGGGTATTTATGTAATTATGAAACGTAAGCCTCCTGCAAAGTAGTAAACCTCTTGCATGTAGCAATATGGTTTTGCGTTGTCCGAAAATGAGACCGAAATGCACTGCTTCATATGCGTTCTCGGGCGAAATTTGAGGCTACGCAAAACCAAATTGCTATAATAGATGTAGGCGTTTGGAATCGCCGTTAATACAACAAACGATTCCAAACGCTTTTTATATGCTATGAAATTCCACTGTCGCCTTGTAGAAGAAAGCGATAGCACCTCTTTCTTGTTGCTATAGCAACATTCTCTTCCCACTCTCACAAGCATTAATTACCTTATCCGTAAACATATCAAACTCTGGGTCATCTCGTTGCATTTGCGGTTTTTCCAAATAATTTTCCACAGCCCATCTCACCCCTATATCAAATCTTATTGTGGCGCAGTAATCTGGTACCAACCTTTTGATTTTGCTGTTGTCAAACACAACAGAATAAGCCTTGTCTCCCAATAAGTTGCCTTCATAACCTGGGTTAGCGGCAATCAAAAAGTCAGATGCAACATGGTATAATTGGGGCTCTACATCCAAAGCTCTGCCAATTGCCGCATAAATTTGGTTCCAAGTAAGGCTTTCATCGGATGTTATGTGCACCGCTTCGCCAATTGCTTTTATATTGCCCAATAGCCCTACAAAACCCTTTGCAAAATCGTCGGAATGGGTAAGTGTCCATAAGGACAAGCCATCTCCGTGAACCAGTACAGGTTTGTTTTCACGCATACGCTTTAGCACTTGCCATTGCCCATTTGCACCGTATACACTCACAGGCACAACATTTCTGTCATATGTGTGGCTTGGGCGCACGATAGTAACCGGGAAACCGTTGCGATATTCTTCCATTAGTCTGTTTTCGCAGGCAATTTTGTCTCTGGCGTACTGCCAAAATGGGTTGGCAAGTGGGGTACTTTCTGTAATTTGGTAATGGGAAAATGGCTTTTGATATGCGGCAGTACTGCTGATAAAAATATACTGCCCTGTTCGCGCAGTGAATAAGCGGATATCACGCTCCACTTGATCTGGAGTGTAGTTGATAAAATTGGCTACGGCGTCAAATGTATGGTTTTTTATTAGCTGTGTTACATGAGCTTCGTTGTTAATATCACCTTGCAAATGAATTGCACCGTCTATCATGCTTTTAACGCCACGGTTTAGTAAGTAAACTTGGTGGCCAAACTCTATGCAACGCTTAGTTATTGCGGCACTAATGCGGCCCGTGCCGCCTATAAATAGTAATTTTAACATGTAATCTCCTAATATTAAGGCAACGATGTTCGCCTTATTTTTTTATAGTTATACTTGTAACAGAATTCTTTAACGTATGCAATAAAATTTGACGGTACGACGTTTTGCATGCAATACTTGAAGATGTATGCATAAATATCGTATAATCCCAGTATCACAATACAGCTCCTATTAGAAAAGAGACAAGTAATAAATGACAGACAGACTAAAATTCACAGACCTACCCATCTCCAGCGAAGTAAAACGTGCCGTTGCGGAAATGGGCTTTGAAGAGGCCACCCATATTCAAGCCCAAAGCATTCCTCTTATTTTAGAAGGCTTGGACGTAATAGGCCATTCCCAAACAGGAACAGGCAAAACAGCCGCCTTTGGCATCCCAATTATCGAAACAATTGCCAAAGACTTAAAATCAACCAAAACACAAGCCCTAATCCTATGCCCAACCCGCGAGCTTGCCATACAAGGCTGCGAGGAAGTTCGTAAATTTGCGAAATATAAACATGGCATAAGCATTGTGCCAATTTACGGTGGCCAGCATATAGACCGGCAAATAAATTCCCTAAAAAAAGGTGCAAGTATAGTAATTGGCACCCCTGGACGCATTATGGACCACCTTCGCCGCCGCACACTAAAGTTAGATAATTTATCTATGGTAATATTAGATGAAGCGGACGAAATGCTAAACATGGGCTTTAGGGAAGATATTGAAACAATTTTGCAAGACGTGCCGGATGTACGCCAAACAATTTTGTTCTCCGCAACCATGCCACAGGAAATTATGCAAATAACTTACAAGTATCAGCAAAACCCTAAAATTGTAAAAATGGTAAGCAATGAGCTTACCGTCCCAAACATTCGCCAATTTTATTACGAAGTACCCGGCGACAAAAAAATAGAGGCTCTTGCCCGTCTGCTAGACTATTACAACCCAAAGCGTTCATTAGTATTTTGCAACACAAAGCGCATGGTAGACGAGCTTACAGACGAATTACAATTCCGGGGCTACCATCCGGACGGCTTACATGGTGATATGAAGCAACAAGCGCGTGACACAGTAATGTCTGCCTTTAAAAAAGGCAAGGTAGATATTCTAATTGCAACAGATGTTGCTGCACGTGGCATAGATGTAGATGATATAGATGCTGTATTTAATTACGATTTGCCACAAGATTCGGAATACTATATTCACCGTATAGGCAGAACAGGCCGTGCAGGTAAATCTGGCACGTCCTACACATTTGTAAGCGGAAGAAGGCAAATATATGCGTTAAAAGATATAGAAAATCATATCAAAACTAAAATCGACGCAAAAACAATCCCATCGAGTAACGAGGTTAACGAAGTAAGAAGCGACAAATTAATCAAAAGCCTAATGGAAGTACTGGAAGACAGCGCATTCCGAAAATACGAGCATATAATAGACAAGCTGATGGAAATGGACTTTACATCTGTACAAATAGCTTGTGCCGCTATGAGCTTGCTGTCCGAACACACAAACGACGATATCCAGCTAGATGAGCTAATCAAGCAACAAAAATCCGACAAAAATAAAAAAAGCAAAAAACGCCAAAGGCATGATGAACAAAATTTTACTTCTGCAGTACGCATAAAAAAGGATACTAATGAAAAAACAAAAAAAGGTAAATCCTCAGAAATAGAAAGTATGACAAGCTATGTTTTAAGTGCTGGCCTAGATGACAAAATAAATGCAAAACATATAATGTCCGCCTTAACCGATGGAAATGGCGTACCAGCTAAGGCCATTGGCAAAATTTCTGTACACAATACCCATGCAATTGTAGACATTGCGGGTAATTATGCAGACGCTGCAATACGCAAAATGAAAAGTTATATTGTAAATGGTAAAGGTGTGTCTATGAAGCTAAAAAGAGCCAAGAAGAAAAAAACGTAAGGAGTAACCAACCATGAAAACACTAATCCTAGCTGAAAAACCATCCGTAGGTAAAGACATAGCCCGAGTACTCGGCTGCAAAAACGGAAACAACGGCTATATAGAAGGCGGAAGGTACATTGTTACATGGGCACTAGGCCATCTGGTAACCTTAGCAGACCCAGAGGAATACGACAAAAACTACAAAACATGGGACATAAACCACTTGCCAATTATGCCAAAAGAACTGCGCCTCACGGTTATCCCCCAAACTTCAAAACAATACAAAACCGTAAAGGATCTACTACTGCGCAAAGACGTTTCTGATATTGTGATAGCCACCGACGCCGGCCGGGAAGGTGAGCTTGTAGCCCGCTGGATCATAGAAAAAGCTAAATGCTATAAACCCATAAAACGGCTATGGATTTCATCTGTAACAGACAAAGCCATACGCGACGGCTTTCAAAACCTAAAAAACGGCAACCAATACCAAAGCCTATGCGACTCTGCAAAAGCTAGAGCAGAGGCAGACTGGCTGGTTGGAATTAACGCTACCCGCTGCCTAACCACAAAATTCAACAGTCAACTTTCCTGCGGTAGAGTTCAAACGCCCACCCTTGCTATAATTGTTAAACGGGAAGAAGAAATACGCAGCTTTGTCCCCAAGCCATATTATGGGATAAGCGCAAATGCCGGTACATTTAAACTAACTTGGACAGACCGTAATTCCAACTCTTCCCGATGTTTCGATAAACAGAAAATTGACGACATTTTGACAAAAATAAAAAACGAAAAGCAAGGCACAGTTTCGGAAATTACAAAAACAATAAAGAAAAAATATGCCCCGCAGCTATATGACCTAACGGAACTACAACGGGACGCGAACAAACGCTACGGCTATTCCCCAAAAGACACCTTGGCAATTATGCAACGCCTATACGAGGAACACAAAGTACTAACCTACCCCCGTACAGACTCACGCCACCTGTCATCTGACATAGTCCCAACCCTACCAGAGCGGCTAAAAGCCTGCCAAGTGCCGCCATATGCAAAAATGTGTACCCATATCTTGCGTAACTCCATAAAGCTTGGCACCAACTATGTAGACGACGCAAAAGTAAGCGACCACCACGCTATAATCCCCACAGAGCACCCGGTCAACCTATCTTCTCTAAACGAAAAAGAACGAAAAATCTACGACTTAGTCATAACCCGGTTCCTCTGCGTATTTTATCCCCCACACGAATATGAAAATGCTGCTCTTAAAGTAAAAATAGGAAACGAAATTTTTACGGCCAAAGGAAAAGTAATCATCTCTCAAGGCTACAAAGCCGTATACTTAGGTGACGACAGCGACGAAGATGACGATAACAACCAATCCCTTCCAAACCTAAAACGCTTTGAAAATATCCCTATTAGTGGAGTAAGGCCAACAGAAGGCAAAACAAGTCCGCCATCGCCCTTTAACGAAGCCACCCTCCTATCCGCCATGGAATCTCCCGCAAAATATATGGACACCCAAGACAAAAATCTTGCAGACACTCTAGAAAAAACAGGAGGTCTTGGCACTGTAGCAACAAGGGCAGACATAATAGAAAAGCTCTACGACAATTTCCTAATAGAAAAACGAGGCAACGATGTTTTATCTACATCCAAGGGCAGGCAGCTACTAAAGTTAGTTCCAAAAGAACTAAAAAGCCCGGAACTTACAGGCAATTGGGAGCAAATTCTACAACGTATATCCAAAGGTCAAGCAAAAAAAGACATTTTCCTAACAGACATCCGCAAATATACAGCAGAGCTCATCACTGAAATAAAAAACAGCACCCAAACCTTTCGTCACGACAATTTAACATCTACAAAGTGCCAAGTGTGCGGAATGTTTATGCTGCAAGTTGCTGGCAAAAAAGGCGAAATGCTTGTTTGCCAAGACCGGGAATGTAACACAAGGGTAAATGTATCCCTCTCAATACGCTCAAAATGCCCAAAATGCTTCAAATTTCTTAAAATAGTGGGCGAGGGCGAAGGCCGAAAAGTAACCTGCATCTGCGGCCACAGGGAGAAATATGATACATTCGAAAAGCGAAAACAAGAAGAAAAGAATTCCATGTCTAAAAGAGATGTGCAAGTCTATATGGAAGGCATGAACAAGAAAAACGACAAAGAAAAAAACAATGCCTTTTCTGCACTAAAAGGCATAAAATTTTGATAGGGGTGATGCCACATGCATACATTTGAAGAAGCAGAAATAATGCTGGACGAGTTAATAGATGAACTTCCTCCGGAAATATTTAATGGGTTAAATTGCGGAGTCTCCCTTTTACCGGATACTATGTACAATAGCAATGGCTTGCTAATACTTGGGCAATATCACGTGCAACCCTATGGCTTGGGTAGATATGTAACAATAAACTTCGGCTCCTTAGTAATGGTACACGGCCATTTGCCTGCAGAAGATTTTAAAATAAAAATAAAAGAAACATTACACCATGAGCTAACCCATCATTTAGAGCATTTGGCTGGAGATAAGACTTTGGAGAATAAGGATAAGCAAGATGTTGCCCGTTTTTTGGGCAAAGGGCAGTAGCGATGTTTTGCTGTGTAATATACCAGCCCTCACGAGAAAGCGGCGGTTTTGATTTATGTATCAGAGCCCGCCGCTTAATTTATGTTTTCATTTGTGTCAGCACAAAACTTGCGATACGCAGGGGTTTGCGCACTCTCCCTCTTATATATAGTGGAAAGTGACTATAAAACAAAAGCCTATCTTTTTCCAGTAGTAAGCACTATTAATAACATGTATAATGTTTTGACTGCCAACAGGCAAGTACATATTTAGAGGTGAAATTTATGAAAAAATTATTTTGCATTCTAGCAATTATGGTAATTGCTGTTTTTTTTCATACCCAGGCGGAAACAAATCTATCCCTCGATGGCAGGGTAATTATACTTGACGCAGGACATGGCCTTGGAGCGTCTAACAGGTTTGCAGGCTACGACGAACAAGTGCGAATGCTGCTACTTGCACAAAAAATTCAAAGAGAACTTGAGGCCCGGGGTGCAACAGTATATATGACCCGTCCAGCCCAGGCAGATGTGTTGCTACCGGTTCGTGTTGCTTTAATGAATAAGTGGTCTCTGGAAGCAATTAGAGCAGAACGCTTGCAAGCATTAAACTCAGCCCCGCCAAGCCAGCGCACGACATTGCAAAATGAAATTGCAGAAATTAACAGGCTTATAGACATTACGGAAAGAATAATCCGGAACCCGGGTGTATATGCGCCGATATATATTAACACCCCATTTGATATGACATTAACCAGAAGAATTCACCCCGACTGGCGGAGGATTTTTGAACTACAAAGCACACCGCTAATAAGAAATAATTTTTTGGTAATATCTTTACATTCCAATGCGTCCCCCTCTTTATCTGTTAATGGTGCAGATGTTTTCTTTTCTACAAATTGCAACCCACGTAATATAAATTATTTTGCAAATTACTCCCATGAAGATAATATGAGAATATTTGGGGATATTCTGCTGGATAACATTCATAACATTGGAATTAACAGGCGTAGCGTTATCCCACACCATTGGCTGATAATACGGGAGAATAATTTACCATCTGTTTTGGTAGAAAACGGCTTCCATACAAATGCAAGAGACAGGTCACTACTTATGGATGATAATTTTATGGCTAGGCTTGCGATGGTTTATGTAAATTCTATAGAGAAGTATTTTGCTGTAATTACCCCTGAAGTAGTGGAAGAAATAGTAGCAACTCCGTTAGGTAAAGCAATCCCATAATAAATTCTAGGACATACTATAAAAGTTAAATTACATTCCCAAATTCAGTAGCTTATGCTATAGCTTGCGTAGGAGTTTGGAAGCCACTATAAAAGGCCGTCCCCCAGTACATATATTTGATATATGTCGGGAGGGACAGCCTTTTTAATATGCTTGGTCTATATCGCTAACTAAATAGCATCAAATCAGGCAACGTCATACTTCTTAAGCTACCATCTTCAAGCACCTTACTTCTAATTTCAACAACGGTAAATAGTTCACCCATAACCATA
>Ga0123355_10004659_pt1 | contig 19961 bp, 11 predicted proteins | sample TergutEmb28metaG_3_FD_89872 | JGI IMG/M metagenome (GOLD analysis project Ga0123355, IMG submission 89872) | Embiratermes neotenicus P1 segment gut microbial communities from Petit-Saut dam, French Guiana - Emb289 P1 | ecosystem: Host-associated > Arthropoda: Insects > Digestive system > Gut ...
ACTCCCCCCCCCCCCCCCCACATTATCCCATAAACTTCAAAATTTCGGGGGAAAAGGAGTTATTGAACAAAAATGAGTTTTGATTTTCTTTACAACGGTTTTGTGAAACATTTCTCATTCTAAGAAGAATTCAGCGCCAAGTTATCATAAACGTACATAGATCTTCACTAGAGTGCCCGTTATTCCTGTCAGATTCTAATAAAACTTAAAATCTCTTGACAGATTTTGTAAAAATTCTCAAATGTCACATTTCATGAAAATCTCTCCAGTGAGAGCCGAGTTCTTCCATGCGGAAGGAAGAGCGGGTGGACGAACAGACAGACATGGCAAAGCTAATACCCACTTTTCATAATTCTGCAAACGCGCCTAAAAATTGAGAAAACCCAAACAAAACTCGTTAAATTCTCCGACCATCTGTTGCTACGGCCTACATATTAGTTACTTGCATTCGAGTTCATGATAACAAAATATTTGTATTCTCCGAACGTAGAACGCGGATAAATATATCGAGCACGAACAATGCGATGTCACACAAGAGGCCTGAAATAATTCATGAGGCATAAAATAACAGGGCCCTACGAAAGCAAATGTTTACCTGCACAGTTGTTTCCGTCCTTTATCCGTATCGTGACCTAAGATACTTTCAAGAAGAATACTGTGCTGTAAGTAAACAAGTTATCTGAAATGGCATGCAATAATCTCTAATTCCACTACAGAAATAACACGCAGCGCATGAAATTTCGTCGCTTAATACCCTCCTTTGGGTCCAGTCCGAAAGGTGACTCTCCCCCCTGAGATATTCCTTTTTTCATAAATCTCTCTAGACGAATAGCGGATAAGTACATCGAAACAGTCCTGGGCTTTCTACGTCCAAATCCTTGTCTACTTACTGGTTAACAGTCTTCCCACATAATTCTCTCTTCCATGACTTCTGAAGTTAAAACAGCATCATTAAATAATCTATGATACATTTAGACAAATGTGCATAATATTCCCTGGAGCCAGGATACTTTACACGGTACAGAGGCTAGTTATGGGCTGCACGGTTCGTGATTCGAATCTCGGCAGAGGCAAAAATATTTACTTTTACAAAACCGACCAGACCGGCCCTGGGTCCCACGCAGCCTCATATTCCGTGAATACTGCATTTCTCCGCTGGGGGTAATGCGACCCGAACGTGAAGTTGACCACTCACTTCCACCTAGTCCCGAGGCTAAGAATAAGTGGCGCTATACCTCTGCTCCCCTTACATGCCTTCGTGGCGTCGACAGGAACAAATTTTTCGTAATATTTCCTTAAAATTTCCCACTATCACATATTCTCCATTTCGTCTTTCATAGTCACATTCTCTACTATATTTATACAGACCCTGTCACATTAAGCCGATAAAAAATCGGTATACACATCAAGAAAAGGCGAAGTGATACATTTCCGCATTTCTTTCCCAGTCAAAACAAGCTGCAAAAAATTATCATCCACTACGATAACACCAGCACTCTTACAGGAAAGGACATTAAATCTACAGCTCTAAAGGTTTATTTCACATGCAGGTAAATATTTAAACTTCATTTAGCTTGGTCACTATTGTTCACCCAGAAGGATGTTGATCTATGAAGGAATTTAGAAGGAAATTTAAACTCTGTGTGATAATCTTAGAATTGAGTGTAATCTAAATGGATTTCATAGTGACAAAGCAAGGTACTGTACAAGAACCTCCACGAGACAGACCGTCATCAGAACCAACTCTGCTTCTCTTCTAACACGTGCAGCGAACACCTGCCTGAACGTCCCTTCCATTACAGCTACAAACATGAAGTACTATTCCGGCTGATGGAAAAAGGTGGCAACAGTTATCTCCCTGCTCGGTTCGATAGATCTTTCCCTTGGGAAATTCACTGTCCATCGAGATTGTAAAATGATAAAAGAAAAGAATTAAACGAGACAAAGAAAGATGTTGATGACAGCATAGCGTAAGGCTCACACTTCTACACACAAGAACCTTGTGATAGGTACAGAAAGAGCAACTAGAGAATGAATGACGTACACGCTAAAAGAGACATCCTTCAATACTCTAACAATGACATTCATGCCAAAACTAAGTTATTTTGGCTACTGTTATTTTTATATCATTTTACGAAAAAGTTTATGTAATAATTCCTGTGGAAATAACTGCATGGCGTATGCAGTTTTCACCATGGTAAGGCATAATTTGGAGAAGTATGAAAATAATTTTGTGCTTGTAGCTCCCACATCCAATCAAAAAAAAAAAAAAAAACTAGTAACCTTTCTAGTTGCTACCTTACATCTTTCATAATGAAGCCATTTCAGTGGTTTAACATTCCTAATTCGCGAAAATGGAGATCATTCCATTTTTGTTAACTTCGAATAACATCGCAACATAACCCTGAAATGCAACCGAAGAAGTATCGTGTAGCTTGTTAGTCACTACACTAAACGATAATGGAAATAAGTAGGACAAAACAAAGGTGCATCGTACCTTCTAGTTTTGATGATTCATGCCACACGCAGGCTAATTCACACAACATTAAGATACAACTTCTTTCAAACACATTATTCTTTTCGTATCAAGATGGCTTACACATTTATTCACCTACTCCCTCTGCAGGGTGCAATGCTAAACTCTTTCTGTGTGCACCGGAAAAACGCGAAGACTCCCGATCTCTTACGAACCTCAGTTGAAATCCGGAAGCCTTTCTAAAGGCGTAATTCTTCTTTCCTTTCTCGAAGGAAATATACTTACGTGATCACCATGTTGTCTGTGTGTGTCTGTGTGTCTCTCCTTCAGCTCTCAAGCCAGTAATCAATTTTCATGAAATGTGGTACGACTTTTAAGCCAACAGAAGCTAAACGATGGAAATCACCAACATAAAACTTTGTATGAAGATAGGTTACATTTCTACAAATGACGTATGGAATGTTATCTATATGCACACAATTATAAATTTGTGCCAGAGTAATAAGCAATAACAGTGGTGGTGGTGGTGGTGGTGGAAGCAGTAGTAGGAATGGTAAAGTTATGTTTATGTGCTTTACAGCAGTAATAAAGCCATTTACAGGAGTCGCTGAAAAGGAGTTATAAATGAAGCAACAGCAAGTAAACAAACAAGGGGACAAAGTATGAAAACACCGCGAATAGAACAACAGAAGCCAGCAGTCTGAACAAATAAATTCTCGTAAAAAATTAATGACTGTTTACAGTACCATCTAAATTAATGCAATTAGCATAAGATATCAGTTACCTACAAACAACTTCTTTCGCAGAAACACATTTGCGCTGTCCGCCATCGGGTGATAACAACAGAAGCCACATTTTCTCAACAAGATATTCACTAAGCTTTTAAGGGATAATTGTTAGTAAATATGCATTGAAAAGTATTTACAGAACACTTAAGGCTACAACATGTCAATAAGAATGTTGTCACTCTGAGATTTGTTGTTCTCACAACAATACCGATGACGATTCAAGTCACATGCGATGTTATGCCTTGTCGACTGGTAAACAGGTACCAACATTTCGGAGGAGCGTGCTGCCTTTATGCACAGGGCCTAGACATCTACCGTGAATGACTGAAGACTGGACTCTTCAAAATGACCAATCTTTCTTTGTCACCGAGTTCTCAATAGCTGAACGTAATGTGAGAAGTATCAACTCAAACGCCGCTGTCCAACGCTTCACTTTCGAATCGATTAACTCGTGACCACTTTCATTGTTGATACAACTGTACACAAACATACATGCTTCCGAGAAAAAAAAAATCTGTTATTCGCAGTACACGGCGCTAATCACCGGAAATTCGTTAGGAAGTAAACAGAGTTTAGGGACGTAAAACTGTCGAAAATGTTGAACGGTACTTCTTAGGTCGGTGTTACACCACTAGAGATAATAGTATGCTGCTTTTGTACATTAAACGGAGCAGTCTTCTAAATGAGAACTACTAGCGCAAAAAGAATGGTCTTCTGGGACATGATGCCGTGTACTCGGGTAGAAATTTACCGATGTTTTGGAGAAACTTGTAAATTTTACTTCCGGTACAACAGCAAGCCTCTCGTGGAGGCAGCAGGTTCCTCCGACATTTCGGTGACTTTCCTCAGACTTTACTGTGTCATGTCCGACAGTACAGTAACATTCATAGCCAAAGTTGTTTCTGTAGTGATTTTGACTTTCACCTTCTTACTTACGTCACGTAAAATTATACAAAATTGCAGAGACCCCACGAGACCAAACGGTCCATCTATTTACGTCGCCGATGATAAATATCGATGACAAAAATATGGAAAACGGAACAGGGACCTTTACGGTTGCCAATTTTATGCTGTTCCTCCAACATTCTTCTTCCAAACACATTGGCAGTATGCCGAAACTAATTTGCAACTAGCCAAAACGAATTTAGAATTACGTCTATATTCTATCCCAGTGGGGGCGAGATTTTTCGCACCTGTCCAGACCGGCCGTGGGGCCCACTCAGCCTCCTGTACAATGGGTACCGGGTCTTTCACCGGAGGTAAAGAGCGGCAGGGGCTTGACGCTGACCCCTCACCCCGTTTAGTGCCGTGGTCAAGAAAGAGTACAGCTATACTTCTACTCCCCTATGGGCCGTGCGGCCTGTACAGAGCCTCAGTGATTGTACAAGGGTGCACTTTACCTTTACCTTTTTTCTATATTCTATAAGAAGCAACTATCCAGAACATCCTGTATTACGAAAGGAGGCACAAGAACTTAATTGCCTTCCTAATACGTTTTAATTTGGGGCTCCGAATGGAGACGGGGCATATTATACTTGCGCCAAACTGCAGCCGTGGGTTTAATTCAAGTAAAATGCGTAAGTAACCTGCTGAAAGGTCGATTCAGAATGCTAACAAGCCCATCACATCCACGTAATACAGCTGGAGGGTGAATTAACTCACTTGCGTGAAATGAGTAGAGACTGTCGAAGCTCAATCCAAAAGGAATGGCAGCTAGCTACAGCAAGGTGCCTGAAAACATCATCACACTTTTGCACTTCAGTATGGCGAAGATAAATTTGCCCAAATTGATTAGTGGATTTGTGTATGATCCCTTAATCTGTTTCAGCTATGTACCTGACATTAATTTTGCAAAGATGAAATGTTCCTGTGGCATTCTTATAATAAAACTAACTAGATGCACTAATTTTTCAAATTTATTTTTGAAATAAAACTCTTATTTAAAACAGAACTTATTTAAAAGTTTCATTTGTCTCTCAAAAAAAAAACGGATCTATTCCCTAAGCAGCATTATCAGGTAGGTTTTTGTAATAAAGGCGAAATACTTTCTGCGAGGTACAAACGAAGTTTCGTAAGCTTCAAGTCCTCTTGTATGTAACGTTGGGTCGTTGGGTCAGCAGTTTCCGGCCGATGTTGCGAATGATCACATTGCGTGCACCTTCAGACTGAGAATTTCCAGAAATTATCGAATATTCTTCTACTGAATTCTTCATTCCCTGACTTCCTGCTTGCCAGAGTTACATTAAACAATACCGAAAACCTTTCGTTCTCCACTTTCATACGTCACATGATGCTTGTAGAGAGCACCGAGCGCAATTCAGAGTGCTGCGGAATACTGGCTCGCTTCAAGGGTTGTTTAAACGGTCGGTGAGGGGGTGAGGCTCTTCGGATTACAAGAGGGCTCGGGTGGTGTACAGAGAAGATGCGATGAGGTTTTGTCTTTCACGCTGGCACGCCAGATAAACTTGGTGTGTGTATGTGTGTGTGTGTGTGTGTGTGTGTGTGTGTGTGCGCGCACGTGTGGCATACCTGCAGTCAGTGAGCACCGCATTCGATGCGTCATTTTGTCCAAAGTGTCTTTCTTCCGCTCCTGGAGGCGACAGCAAGAAATACGGACCATAAGCCGCAGACTGCCTCCCAAGAAAGTGTAACCTGTATGACTGAACTGCTTGTTGTCTTACAGAGACGAGTGCAGGAAATTGTCCTCGTGTACAGCATTAAGACGTAGGGGGGAGTATATATCCAGCTCCACTCATTCTTAACCTCGGCACTAGATGGAGGTTAATGGTCACCTTCACGTCCTAGCCTATTTACCCAGGGCGAAAAAAACCCCAACACTTACTGCATAGGAGATTGGGTGGACTCCAAAGCCGGTCTGGAGCACTTTGGAGACGATAATTCTTAATCCTGCCGGGAATCGGATCAAGGGTGTTGGTTCGTCCAGCCCGTAGCCTCCCCACTGCACTGATTTGGCTCAGTATGAAGGCGAATAGACTAAACATTTAAGCACAACGTCGAAATCGATTTGAACATATCAAAGTTACATACGTGTTTGTATTTGACCACAGGTCAATATGGCGACTAGACATTTCAGTGGCCTTCCCAGCCACGTCGGTAAACTTGCACCATTACAGAATGTCTTCACCTAAACACGGTTGGTGTCCACTCTTAATGCACACTCTGACCTCACCTGTAGGCGAGACTTCAGGCTTAGCCATTTCAAATGGGACTGATAGGCTTTTCTGGAAAATCAGTAACCAGGGATCAACCTACGCAGATCAACTTCCCGCAAAAGTGAAGCTCTCGACCACATCTCTACCTATTTTCCGAGAAACTCGAAGTTCCTGGCCTAGACAGAAATCTCACGTGAGGGGAATCTAATCTCAAAGTTGTTAACTAATTTACTGACTCACTACATCAAGACTAAAGAAGAAAGTAATAGAAGAGAGTTCAACACAAGAGAGAAGTTCAGAATATTTAGGATAACCTAATTACGTTTTAATTTTCCGAAGGTCTTTCTTGACATAATACAGAGCGGCCTGCAAATGTCTTCTTTCCTATTACAACACTGCAATTCGATATCGCACTTGGAACTACTTTTCTTCACGTTCACAATTCTCAGTGTTTCGTTCACGCAGCCCCAGCAATAAGCTTCAAACACTTGGTCGCCAACAAGCTGACATGGCATCGACAGTATTGAGATAGAACATTTCTTACTTTCCATATTCTACTGTCCTGTTATCTCTCTGGGCGGATTAAAAATATGGCAAGCAAGTTAATATCACTTCTCGATTACAGAATCACTTTTTTTTTTCTTAGAGCTACCAATTTCCGCTTCCTGATTGCTCACGTATTGTGTCAACCCAACCCACTCAGCCGATCGCCTATACGTGTAGCGTGTAATAACGTTAAATTGTCAATATCTGAAAACTACGCATTAACTAGGTTCGATGTAAAATTGGAACACGGTCAAACTCTACAACTGTCCGGTCTTGTTATTCTTATAATGAAACCAACGAGATGCACTAATATCTCAAATTTATTTTTAGAATAGGACTAAATGTTTCGGACAGTTCCTATGTCCATCATCAGGAGTCTAGCACTGTACACGCCGCAATACGAGTACATACAGGTTTGCTGACTGCTTACAGGCGGGATCCCGTCTGTAAGCAGTCAGCATAACCTGTATGGCATACACCTATTGCTGTATGTACAGTGCTAGACTCCTGATGATGGACAGAGAAAATGTCCGGAACATGTAGAGTCCTATTCCAAAAATAAATCTGAGATATTAGTGCATCTCGTTGGTTTCATTATTAGAATATATCACGACGCACGGTCCACTGAATGTCAAATTCCGTTCTTATTAGTTAAAACCGCACTATTATTCCCTCTACTATCAGAATGTTGAACATCAGGATATGCAGAGGAGCACTTATATTGTTCCGCGTATGGATGTGAAGCATGGTATGTTTCTCCGAGCGGGGAGAACATAAGTTACAGTTACCTGAAAACGGCAAGCTCAGTAAAATACTGAGATTTTAGAGATGAGGTATGTCGGCCATTTAGGGTAACATAACGACGAATGGTGTGATTAGTGTGAGCCAACCGATACTGTTATGAAAATTGAATATAATGACGAACTGGCTCGAGACACCCTTTGGGAAATCTTTGTTTTGAAGACCAAAGAGAAGCAGGGAAACCTTTAAGAACTGTAAGGAAGGATGTGGACAGAACTCTATTTAAGTCGTCTCTGATGAAGGTCTTTGGTATGAACGGAACTCAGCTTTCGGGTTCTGCTCCCATAGCGTTAGACATTTAGTTAGATAAGGGGTGTCCGTTGATACGTTGGTCGGTCGGTCAGTCGGCTCCTTTGTTGATTGGTTGGTTGGTTAGTTGGTTGGTTGGCTGGTTAGTTGGTTGGTTGGTTGGTTAGTTGGTTGGTTAGTCAGTCATCCAACCAACCAAATAGTCAGTCAGTTAGTTAATCAGCCCTTGCCCATAGCCTGTAGCGTCGTGGGTTCTAGAAGTGAAATATCCACACCTCCTATGCCCTAAATTCTGTATGGATAAAGAGCCACAACTTCTGACACGCACCTCATTCCAGCAGTGTTCACATAGTGGGAGATCCTATTATTTCCGTACAGTGTTTCAGAATTACATTATAAAGCCCTTTTATATTCCACTACACGGAGCACTGCCCTCCCTCGTAGTGGATTCGGCTTCAAAGGGCATATGTATGTGCAATAAATGTAACCAGATGCATTTTAGTTGTCGCTTAATATGAGATCAAAAGCTTCTTTCATAGGAAGTGCTCCTATAGCGCTTGTTCCAACAGACCAGAGCGCAGCACAGGTTAGAGCCACTCTCGTGGCAATTTATTGTATAATATTAATGCAGCATTGAAGAAGCGCTTAAAGGTGCTGAGATGCACAGCAACGCTTAAATCAGTTACTTACAGCTCTCTGACATCACAGAGACAAATTGAATGACGCCGCTACGAGTAAAGTTTTTCAGTGTTTTGTAATTCACACTATAATTTAGGGTAATAGAATTATTAAGTATAGATATAAAAGGTAAAAACTTCCACAGACATTCCACGAAAATTATAACATTACGTATCCAACTGAAAGTTATTTTACTCCTTTTTTTAGTTCTTGTCGATGTAACATCGGCATGTAGGTGGGCACGTTGAAAAGAGATGCATCCGCCTCTGTTAGCAAATGAAACGCACGTTGAAGCTGAAATCATTCATTTAGACTTGCCCTATTGCTGTATGACGTGTTATAATCCTGCCTTTACAGATCTTTTAATGGCGGCCATGAAAATAGCACATTGTCATAAACGAAGGGCCGTGATTAAGTTTTTCACTACAGAAAATTTTCTGCGAACAGACATTTATCGGCCAGTAAAAACTGTTAATGAGGATGATTGACTGGACAGTAGTATTGTATTTTTCAGTGTTGGAATGTACGTGTCCGCGATGCGAACCTTGTACAAGCCAGCATACAGACAGATCTCGAACAGTAACATGGCGGCTCGCCGAAATCATGATTCGGAGAGGACATCACGAGACATCACAAACTGGCATCATACCTTGTGACATCACGAGACATCACGAGCTGATATCACGAGACAAAGCGAGGCATCGCGACCGGACATCACTTATTGTCAGTGACAAAGCTAAGACGGTGGGGAAGAGGTGGTTCCGTCAATAAGAGGCAGATTGTTATTGTGACGGACTCACGAAACCGTCGGAAATGTGTAACACAATGGGACCGTCGCAAACACACCCGGTGTTCTGTAGGATAAACCCCTTCTGGTTTTCAGTTCTGTCTGCCTCTAACGCCGCTTCATATGCATGATTTTATTAATCCACTTCAGTCATACCAACACTTGTTCGTTGTGACACATAGCCTATTCTTTGGAGCACAACGACACAAGGCATAAACATTCACGTCTTACAAAGAAGCCGACATTTTTCAAATTTCCAGGTACCGTTATACCCACACCCTCACAAATATACTAAATGTTTTATCCACAAACATGTGTCCCCTTTCTTTATTAACCATTTTAATATTATTTTCATTTGCGACCCAAACTTTGTATGCATGTCTTTGCTACCATACCCTCCACACGCCTCACATATACATCTCAATCCTCAATGCTACACACACCTGCCCAGTGTTCTTTTCCATCCCTCAGTACAGTTACAGATTCTATCTATACAAAGGTGATCCCAAGGGAAGGCAAGGATAGAGAACACACAGATAAGGGAAGGTACAAGGCCAGTGCATCCCTTGAGACATGGCCCATTCCCTCACCTCCACAGTCTAAGGGCATTTCGTAAACCAGTAGCCAGTTTGAATCACCAGCAAGCACAGGTATTTTTATGTAAATTTTGGGGTTGTTACAGCATTGTCTAAAAAGATTGCTATCTTCTGTGACAAGACATAGTGCAGTCCTGTACAGATTTACCAGGGTTTTTGAAGAAGGAGCTGACTTCATTTTCAGGGTAGATATACTAAATGGTCCTACCCTGAGGATGGAGGCAGCAGGTCCCCCGAAACGGCAATTTTCTATCACACTACACAATGCTACAACCCAGAAGACAGCACTCTATACCAGTGACAACAGCATTAATGAGTATGGAATACTGCTGCAATGATACTTGTGGAAAAACAAAATATTCAACAAAACCTCATCCCAGTGCCATTTTGTCCATCACAAACCCCACAGCGATTTCCCTGCATTTGAACCCAGACCTCTACGGTACAGTACACAAAAGTTGTTGATGTAAGTCATTTATTTTCTCTTAGTGTTACTGTTTTTTGGGTCTTTTATATTCATGAACTTTTCTAAGGACATCACATTGACAGCTGTTGAATTAACTGTTTGTTTCAAGGTAATATTATATGAGTTACACTTTTATTAGTTTAAAATGCTATGATAAATCTGCATTTTCAAATTATGTTAATTTTAATTTTGGTTTAACCATATAATTTCATGAACTGACACTCATGAACAAACAGAATAGTTGAACTGTTTTTAATTATTTATCAACAAAATGCAAACATGATACAAGAACAAAACCAGCATAATTATTATGTTTGACACAATTTTCTTTTTTTATAACGATGAAAGGTGCAATTCAATCATATATATATATATATATATATATATATTTATATATTTACTGTTTTTTTTATTGGTACAACTTAAATGATCTATACAGTTTTAAGTGTTATGGAATGTGAAGTCTCACAGTTTGGTACTATCTGCCAAACTACAATCGTCTCTTCCCATACATCATAATATTCATAGTCACCACCATGACAACTCAGGGCATTACATTGGCCTAATTTTCAGTAGTATAAGACTACAGTTCATGTCAAGCAGTAAATGGGTCTGAAACTTAAGTCTTAAAACCACAATACAAATAGAATGAGATGATCACAAGACTTTGTTTATATTAACATTACTATCAGTCATTTACATAGAACGAAGAAACTATACCATTCCAGAAACCCAGTATGTTACACATGCTTCAGTGATTATCTTCTATGGAGTGTGTGATAGGGATGAAAGGTAAGGTGGCCTTCATTAGAACACATGTAAAAGAGTAAGGACTACAACACACCAATCATAATTTGGTGCTGCATTATCATGTAAAAAAATCTCATGTGTTAAGACAAATGCTAAAGGTATAAAAGTTGTCCCTCGACATGCCCGTAAGGTACACAGGGTGAGCAGAATTACAGCTCACTTCCTTGTTCATGTTGGCACTAGATGAAGGTAAATGATCAGCCTCACATGTCAGTGGCTTCATTCCCTTGGAAAAGTCTACTACTACCCACTGAATAGGAAGCTCTGTGGGCCCAAGAGCAGGTCCAGACATTTTGAAAAAGAGACACATCTTTTGTGTGACCCAGACTGTCCAACCCCTAGCCTAGTCATTAAACCAATTGTCGTAACCCATATGAAAGGATATTCTAGCTGGCTGGCTGACATTACACTCAGTTCATTTAAGTCACTCTCATTCCTTAAATTAATTGAAGAGAGAAGCATGCATGCATAGATGCATGCATGCACAAACAAAAAAAAACACATACACACCAAGTACATGTTTCATTTTATTTTTGGAATTGAGCATAATAAGGTTTTCTGTGGGAAATGTATTAATACAGATGATACTATGTGTATGTTTCAAACTTTGTAACGAAAAGGCTTACGATCTCTGCTCTCTACAGTCTCAGCAATTAATGCCAAAGAATGATAATGGCCCACATCTAATACACCGCTACAAAACTGACAAACAATTCTGAGCAAAACTATAGATTCCATACCTTCATGACATATTTCAATAAAGTTACCATAAGTCCCAGTTCAGAGATAATGTCATTGTGTCCAGGCCACTTTGTTGTTTCGGCCATGTTTGCCGTCATCTTACATATTAACAAAATTATTTCAGGACATGTACAAGTTCTTTTGAATCACAAACCATGCTACTGTAATTATGACTGAGTAAAACAGGTACCAAAATTTGCAGCAGTGTGTTCTTTCCAACTCAGAGTGCACAGTTTAATTTCTTACCAGATTTCAGCATGTTGTATTTGCATAACTATCACAATCTGAGTGAAATATATTGTATATTATTTAATTAATATATTAATCACTCATTATGTGACAAAGCAAAGCACACACAATTGGTAGTATTCTTGATTTAATCAAGTTTCAACACATTCAATAACCTAACATTCCTTATCAATTTATCATTAATGTGATAAAACAGTGCTTTTAAACTCAATGTTCTCATAGCACTGCAAATATGACTTTCATCTTGTGGGACATGATGCCACACAGAACAAGATACACATACCATGGTTTCAGAGAGAGTTGCTATCGTCATTTCCAATGCAAACCAATGAGAAAAATTATGTGTGTCCTCCCACCATAAATTATTTTATGAATTTGTGATTTTGTGACATACACATTTTAACTCCTGCACTAGCAGACCTTCTCTGCCCAGCATGAGCCCATTGACCTTGGGCAGCATTTATTATTCTTTAGAGCACACATAAACCTAATAAACTGCAGTCACAGGGCAAGACTAGTTCTAAATCACATGTTTAAATGGGAATATCGTAATCTTCATACACAAGTAAGTTACTCTTCTGAGAGCCTATTAAAAATATATGCAACAGAAGCAATTCACTGCAGACTTCATACTCCATGTTAGAGTAATATGGACACTTCTATAAAATATACATATTTAGTTGTTTTTGACCAATATTTTACAAATTTTTACATGTGTGGGTTTACAACCTTTCCTGCAAAAACAATCACTTTCAATGAATTTTCTACTATGAAAAATGCGAATGGCCTGTTGGCATGAATTATGGGCATTTTCTGTCGGTCTGACATAACACCACCTGAAAAAAATGATCTCATTATTGCAAAGCCACTATTGCATAGACAGCAGTTACTGGCAGATGGACTCTGCATACTTTGGATTACCTGTCCACTTGTTTGGAAAAAGGTTGAGAAAAACAAACATGAGGTAAAATAATTTCCACTACCTAAAATTTCTGAAACTGAACTTGAGCACTTATAAAAACAATAAAGTAAAGTGTGTAAGAGAACAAACTGAAGATTATTGTATTTAACTATTCCACCTACTTCAATTAATAGCTAACTAATTGCCACTAAGGAAGATTAGGACAGGTTTGCACTATAACACAGTATACAAATTACCAGTGATGCAGTGACGAATCTTGATCTAGACATCAGATGCAGTGGAAGGGTACAGAATGCAGCATCGTATTGTTCGGCTAGGTCTAACCTCTGGATTGTGATTTGCCACTGCAGAAATGTGCTGTGGTGTGTATTAAGCTTACTTAAAATTGAGAATAATGATATTCAAAGCAGTTAGATTGTGTCATAGAAAGTAAGCAAAGTTTGTGTAAGTTTTACAAGCTGCTTGGAAAAGTTCTTTCACGGTTTTATACAAAACAGACATCATCATGAATCAATATGACTGACAAATAACACACCCTGACAAATATTTATGGAAGTATCCCATACAAAATTAGAACCAAAGCTGTAAAATGGTTGACTGGATGTATGGAAAAGTCAATCAATGCTCTTTTATAAAATAAAGGCCCTATTATGGACCAGTATATTTGAAGATCAGAATAGCCTGACAAGTTTTAGTGAATATAACCAATGCTGAATTTCACAGCACCCCATCCAGTGATTTAACCACTAAAAGTAGGTCATGGATGGACAGACAGATGGTGAGATAGTTATGACCTGCACCCAACACATTCTTCTCTTTTTTTCTCTCCTTCTTTGTAGTGCATGTCTAAAAAGCACCCTGGCATAGTGTATCATAGGATTTTTACTGCTAACCGTTTGCACAGTGGGAAGAGTATTTCTTACCCTAACATTTAATGTGTGGTGATTTATTAAACCAGCATTACAAGGTGGACTGTCAGTGGCAAATCTTAAATTTAAATTGTGAAGAAACCTTGTCATTATTCATACTAAATGGCAAAAACAGTGTAATTTGAGTGATGCAAGAAAAATTAGTAACACAACACACCAATTGGCTACCTGAAAAGCAATACTGAAGTATTACATTACAGACAACTTAAAGTATAATTCTACAACATGAAAGCTTATTCCAAACCTGTGGCACTGCTAGCTGTTGTTCCTTCTTCATCAATCACAATCTCTGCCTTGTGAATCAGCTTATGCAGGTGAATACTGTGTGGTGATATCCGTGAAAGATCTGCTCTTGCATCATTGAACACATCAATAATCCCCAACTGTCAAGGAATATAGTAATCAGTGACAAAATTAATCATAACAGTTGCTAAAATATGACTATTATGTAAATGTAAAATACTGTGGAATAAAACGTTATATATCTATAAATATTCATAATTACAACCAGCTCACTTGTAAATATATGGCAACTAGTTACGACTCTCAGCTCGGGTCATTATTAGGCCATGAGCCTGATGATGACCGGAGTTTAGGGTCAAAACTAGTTGCCATATAGATAAAAATATTTACAAGTGAGTTGGGTGTGATTGTGAATATTTAAAGATACTGAGTTTGTTTCACCAACAGAATGTTTCATATAAGAAAATATTCTATTGTAAAGGCATGCATTCAACAATCCATTAACACTCGACTGTCCTATAAGGGCTGTATTACATAACCTCATGCCACTTTCAGGATATAGGCAATGTAACAATACAATGACACTATCAAAATCTGAGTAAAATTCTTTATCAGTCAGTGAATTTAACCACTTAATTCCTTCATTCAACATCCACTGGCAATGTCAAAGAAGGCTATCAAACTTTACATGTTATTTTTTCCAAAAAATGTATTCTGTTTCCACAGTACCATCTCGAGTTTTAACACATGGGCCTAGCTATGGCATATCAACATACATCCATGAAACATTTTGTTAACTTCAGCACCAATTTACAGACATGATCTTTACATAAGTATATCACCATAATAACCTTCATTATGTCAATTCAATTCAATTTATTTTGCATTCATTTGATCCTTAGGGGTTGTGACCCGTCAGATATGGAACTTGTCAATACAGGAATAAGGTTACAAATGTCGTAAACATCCATCAGCCTGCTACTTTCTGCTGCCAAAAATACAGTAACTCAATTTATTCCTTAGTTTGGCACAAGAGTCCAAACAAAAACTGTTTTGAGACAGTAACATCACAAGCAACTACCACTTCCTATGCCTCTACCAGCAAGAAAACAAGTTGCAGAATGTCAACACAGTAAAAACAAAAATTTATGGTTTCAAAACATGTTAGAGTAAAACAGGTGATTTAATGTGCAGTCCTCTTGGGCATAAATATCTCTCCAAATACAGGACTTAATCAAACTGACATACTATAAAATTATCCAATAGTCCTTCTCCAGTATCAGTTCTTCTTGTACTAAGTGCTGAAATTCCATAAAGTGCTCAGAGCTAGAATCAAGGTGTCATTTATCCTCAGAGCATCAGATATACCATTATTGGCCTGAATGTAATATAACACTGCATACAATAACCCCCTTCACAATTGTAAAATTTTCAGGAAAATCTGTATGGAACATGTTCCACTTTTTGCAACACCCACATTTGTCATATGATGAATCTGGAAAGAAATTCTCATGTTATATTTGGGCAAATACACTCCTCACATTCAACTCTAAACTGTGTAAAAAATACATCTGACAATAAATTAATAAAGCAAATGTATAAACGTGTTCTTTGCATTATCAAATAACTGTGCCTCAACACAAATACGGTATTAAGAAACATAATGTGTGTTAAAATAGCAAGATTCCTTACCTTTCCCAGTGCTTTATTCAGAACAAAGTCAGAATTGATTACAACACGTGGCAGGTAGACTTCCACAGGTGCATCAGGATACTCTTCCTCTTCAGTTATCATATGATGATATATCTTCTCTATCGGTATTTTGCTGATACGTTCGAGTAGTGCATCCACAGTTGTGTCACCTGTAGGTACCACCACAATCATGCTGAACTGCTCTCCCTGTATTGAACAAAGCATAAAAAATTCATATGTCATTCTACAAGGCTTCAAAAAAAAAAGAACAAGAGCAGGTTGCAAAACGCAGCTTTTTCAGCTTGAAATACTTAAAAAAAACTGTTATACATATAACATAATACATGATCACTTCACTGAATATGATAATAAGGCATATAATAACATTTATAGGAGACATTTTTAACATAATGACTGCAACAGGAACAGGAAGTTAATATACAATCTTAATTCGAACAAGACAAAAAAAGCAGAAAGGAAAGTTTAAATATAAGGACAATCTCATAGGAATTTAAATTTAATCATAAACTTAGAAAATGAGGTATATGATCTATTGTCACTCAACAGTTTATTGGAGGAAGTAAAACTAAAGTATGATCATTGAAGGATGCACAATTCTGAACAGGCCATTACAATATATGGCACATGCTGATGGTGTTAATGTTATGAGTAGGTATGGACATAAACTGAAAGCAAAAATTATAGAATTGTAACTGGAGTCCAAAGCAGTAGGACTCACACTTAACAAACAGAAGATTATGTGGCAACAACAAAGAATTCAAATCTTTATCGTTGCACCGTGCATTTCGTAGAGTCATTTAATTAGCACACCAACTAATGCACATACATAAAATTTCACATTAAAACACTCAAAATCGCTCCGACATGTTTCAATCCTAAGATCATCTTCAGGGAGCTACACTGTTCCTTACTAAAGTCACATTTTAATCAGTGAGTGTTTTTAAAATGTGACTTTAGCAGGGAACAGTGTAGCTCCCTGAAGATGATCTTAGGATCGAAACATGTCGGAGCGATTTTAAGTGTTTTAATGTGAAATTTTATGTATGTGCATTAGTTGGTGTGCTAATTAAAAGAATTCAAAGTTCATTTGCATGTGTGTGCGCACATGCACATGTCTCTATCAGCAGATATCCATTACAAAAAATTAGTATCTACTGTATTATATCAAGAGGTGTTTATAATATGCCACACTCATCTATTATGAAGTGGATGATGATCTCGTAGAAAAAAAAAAAATTCATTAATTTAACTCTTTCACAGCACAGCTGTCAATAATGCAAGGTAGTCTAGAAGCCCAATTTGTACAACTCACAATACTGCAAGTTCAAACTTCATGTCCATGTGGCTCTAGCATTTATGCTAAGGCAGGCAAGCAGGCTGTTACTGCAGAACTCACATTACTGGAAGTTCAATCTTCATGACACTGTGACTCTTGCTTTTTGTTAAGGCAGGCAAGCAAGCTGTTACTGTGGAACTCACATTACCGCAAATTCAAACTTCACAGCACTGCAGCTGTCACATTTATGCGACTCCTACTGAACTAATATATGCAAAAGATTCACATTATTTTATGCAGCCAAAACTCATGCAGCAAAAAAAAAAAAATTATTTCTATTTTATTATTGCCAACATTTGTTGTTACAAGTCAGACATAAACATACTTCATATGGAAGTTCAACCACTTTTGATCCAAGCTGAGAGATATGACTGTAACGGAAGTGACCATTCTGGTGCATCATATCCACTTCTCCAAGTTCTACTCCTTTCTCATCATAAAATTTCTCTCTCATTGTATCGCTAGAGTTGAATGGAAACAACCATTTCCCCTTAAAGAAGTTTCCATTAGCAATCACCAGGTGAGGATCTCTCAAATCTTCTGTAAAAGAAGAAGAGATTCAAGTTCAAGTTACTATTAAAAATACATAATTTTTATGAAACATGTGCTTCAATAAATCTGTTACAATGGCAGCTTCTGATGAACACACATAAAGTTTAAATAATCATCCTGCTGTTACCACAAATGTATATTTTATCACAGCCATCTCTCAGCCACCAAGTTTCATATTTACCCAATACTGTGAAGCACAGTAATTTATATATATAGGCAATTTTTAATTTGTGTACACACAGAAGAAGCTGGTGGAGCAGAAAGTGTGTGAGAACAACCATCAACATCACCACTGCCACCGCCACCGCCACCGCCGCTGCCACCACCACCACCACTACCAATCATCATCATCATCATCATCGTTGTTGTTGTAGTTGAAGATTCAAGCCTTCTGGGATGTGATGCCATGTCACTGGGTGAATAATCCCCACTGTTTTGAATGACTACAAAATGCCTTGAACCCTTAGACACAACATGCTGTGGTGATTGTGTTTTCATGCTGCTGGATTAATAAAAACTGTAATTCATTACCTCCATCAGGCTTGCAAAAAGAACTAAAATAGATACAGATCTATAACATATAGAAAAAAGTACATCATAACAAACAGATGCAGTACAGAAAATAACAATCTTGTAATTCTACCTTCTTGTATAAGTTGTACAATCCGATTATGAGTGATGTTTGCCACCCATCGGTTGATGATGTTAACAGAAGCAGATGGGTTCATAAAATTAACTGGATAAACAGCAGACTTGTAAATTTTCTCTGCCAAGTACTCAAACTCCCATTGTAAAGGTCGGTTTATATCCGTGAAGAGAGCATTTGCTCCGATCATTTCAACACCACTGCCAGAAACCTAAAGTCACATTTGCATTAGTGTGATTATACATGTCAAAATTGCAAAATTTTGCTGAACATGGAAAACCATTTTGTTTTTTTTTTCTCTCTCTCTCCCCCCAGTAGTAGTCCATATTACATAGTTTAAGAATATAAAAATGTTGTGTTAGATAAGCAGTAATTTTGCAGTTCCACCATCAGCAAAATTCTATAATAACAAAGCAGGTTGGGTGTGAGTAAATTTTACATGTAAATGTTATCAAAAATCCACAAAAGAGGAAAATTAATAAAACACTTTTGTTCACACTAATAAAAATGACATAAAGCTGATTAATATTCCAGTCTACCATTTGATTCAATGAAGGATGTAAGTAATATAAAAGCTGCTCTTCAAACAAGTACAGAAACCTTCTCCTTCATACATGTCAATTGAGGAGAAAAAATATTTCAGCTTATAAGACATCTAGGTTTTGTCCATCATCTGGTATTCTGAACAGAACTTACCATCCCAGAAACTGAATATGTTTCCATTCTCTGGTGAAAAGGAGGGATGACAACTACTCAGTAATCAGGCAGAAACATTGTTTATTAAATATGTGACTAATACACAAATACATATAAAAACACATATCAATTTCTCACAATACACTGTAGGTCACTTCATGTACTGTACAACACAAAACTGAGACATTCATGCAAAGAGACTTGAAATTCAGGTGTAAAAGTTTAAAATGCCACATAGTGTGAAGGTAATCTCCAAATGCAATGTGTTTCATTAAAACTGGTCACTTCATTCATAACTATGCTTTTCAACAAGCAGTATGAAACTATATTAACCCTTTGACGCCTAACGACGACTACAGTGGTCGTACCGCACCGCTAACCTCTAAATGTTGCATTTTATATATTTATTCAACAAATATAGGTACCGAACATTTTAAACCTGGTATATACTCTCCGTTTTTTCCTCTTCAAAATGCAGTTTGTTTCATAAATCTAACATATTTGGTTCCTGTATTATTCACATTTTATATACAGAATGTGCTAAAATTAAAAAAATAATTCCGG
>Ga0123355_10004660_pt1 | contig 19961 bp, 15 predicted proteins | sample TergutEmb28metaG_3_FD_89872 | JGI IMG/M metagenome (GOLD analysis project Ga0123355, IMG submission 89872) | Embiratermes neotenicus P1 segment gut microbial communities from Petit-Saut dam, French Guiana - Emb289 P1 | ecosystem: Host-associated > Arthropoda: Insects > Digestive system > Gut ...
TACTGCAAATGGCTGAACTCCTCAACAGGCGTTGTCAATACTGCGCAATGCGCCAGCTCCTCTCTGTCCCGGTTACCGCGTAATTTGAAAATTGCCTTTACTTTTTGAATTCCCCTCGTATTAAGATACTGGTATCGTCGGCAAATAAGAAAGGAAGAGCTTTATGTTTAACAGCCTTAGGTAAGTCGTTAATGTATAACAGGAATAACAAAGGGCCTAAAATTGAGCCCTGCAGCACCCCACATTTTATTTTGGTACATTCTGAAACTTTGAGTTAAAAAGTGAGTAATTAGAACTCTTTGATATCTATTCTGAAGGTAAGATTTAAGTAAAGATTTAGCCTTGCCACTTATTCCATAACAGAATAGCTTTGACAGTAAAATATCTCGACTAACTGAATCAAAAGCTTTCTCTAAATCACAAAAAATGCTACCTGCCAATGTTTTATTGTTTAAGGCTTTTAATATTTCATTTGTTAATTTAAAAATGGCATCTTCAGTTGCAGTGCCTTTTCTAAAGCCAAACTGGTTTCTAACTAGTAAGTTATGAGTATTTAAATGTTCAGTTATTCTATTATATAATGCTTTTTCAAGAACATTCAAGAAGGAAGTCAATAGTGATATGGGCCTGTAATTAGTTTGGTTCATTTTGTTTCCTTTCTTGTATATTGGTTTTACAATTGAAAACTTCATACAGTCAGGAAAGATTCCTGACAAGATGGAATTGTTACAGATGTGAGTTAGTGGCGAGCATACATAAGAAGCACTAACTTTTAAAAGTTTAATAGAAATTTCATCAAATCCATGCAAGTTTTTTGATGCTTTTAATGCTTTTAATGCTTTAATCATAGAAGTAATTTCCTAGTTGAAAATGTCTTAATAACCAAAGATGGGGGTGGATGAGCATAATTTTGTTCTAAATAATATTGGGTCAGAAAAACCTTTGCATTATTATTATTTTTATTATTTACTTTATTCTTATTTATATTGTCAACTATGGACGAGAAATAGTTGTTGAAGGCATCAGCTATATCTTGTTGGTCTTTTAAGTGTTTGTCTATCATTAATTCTTGTATGCCGGTGTGGGAATAATGATTATTAGTTAGCTTCTTAATGATTTCCCAAGTTGCTTGGATAGGTTATAAAACAAACACTGAGACCGAAAAAGAACTAAACATAGCAACAGGTGTGGACAAAATACAGGAATACATAAGAAACTGGTTGCAACATACCAACAGAGCGCCTCGTAAGAGATAACCGAGGATAATAAAAAAAACTGCAGAGTAAAAAGCAGAAGAAAACAGCGGAAACCGTTAAAGAGACTTCTAAAAGTGAGACCGGAATGAGTCAACAAGAGAAATCCATGTTAGCTAGATGATGATAATGATTAACTGTATTTAAAAAGCGGCGGCTGGGGTAAAGACTCGCCCATACACATTTTGAACGTAACATATAAGCCTTTGTGGTTAAGAATTCGTCTGCTTCAGATTTAAAACACCTTGTAAATATGTCATACATATTTTATTTCGGTTTAAATGCTAGACTGGGCTATTTTCAGTACGACAGGGTTTGAAACTTCATGTCCTGCAAGATGTAATCTGCGTTCAAGTCTTCCGAGATAAGACGCTCTTGTCGTTGGGCAAGTGGTTCACGACGTTTCGAAAGATCTTAGCGGCTTCCTCTTGAGGGTCCAACTGCTTGACCCCGACGATGACGGGACTGGATTTCTTTGAAACGGGAATCTCCAAACGAGACGGTAACAACACTCTGACAGACAAATCTCGCAACAGAGTACTTACATAACGCAGTAAAGTCGTAAATACGGTTAATGAGAACTCGAGGACACGGATCACACCACTGGCCACATGGGTAATCATATATACGTGACGTAAGGATTCGTAGCAATGGCAGGTACGTGAGTGGCGATTTATGTAAATGTGCACTTTTGTAGGGTTAAAACTTTGAAGCAGTGAAGAATATTTAGAGTTGGATGCCATAGATAATATGTTAGTGTCTGTATGTCATGTAGTACGGTACGGGTAACTGGGAAGCTGTGCTTGTCACATAGTAACCTCAACTAAGCGAAGCTTTTTAGGCAGTAGGCATATTAATTAATTAATTAATTTGGGGTCAGTTTAATTAACGACAGTGCCAGTACCTGAAACCGTATGGAAGAGAATTATAGGATGATTTGTTATTAATGATTGATTTGGACGTTACGTCGAAGATGTCTTGGCCTAACATAATGTTCTAACTCCTCATTTTTGTGGAGGGGCTGAATAATATTGAGAAAAGAATGTCGGACTTGGTGGGACCAGGTTGAAAATTTAATGTTTTAGCTCCTGAATACGAATCAGAAAATCACAACATTTGGTGTACTAATGTTCATAACCCTTTGAATGTTCTACGTCATCGACATCAGCAACAGGGTATAAGCATTCCAAACTCAATTTTTGTTCAAGGGTGTCGTTCTCACCATCATTTCCTTGGTCGACAAACGTTTATTCTGCCGATTGGAGTGTATTCATACACGTACATGGGGAATGCGTGGATCATCTTATGTCCACTTGCTTCTTTACTCCACAGTAATTTTATTGGAATTGTAGATACTCAGTTTCCCACTTAGTCATATCTTGCAACTGACCTAAAAAATTAGACACTTTCCTTTTTTTAAACTGTTTTAGCACCTTTCAATTCTTCTTGTAAGTCAGATTTTAAAAGACTGATATATTCTTTCCATCTCCTCTTAAGTCTTCAAACCCCTCATATTGCTATAGCATTTAATCTCATACGTACTGCTATTTTTGGAGTGTATTTTTATGTAAATACTTTTCAGTTATGCATGTTTCTCTTCATTAATTATGTGGGCAATTTTGTCTTCGTATATTTCAAGTACTCACTGTAGTTCCTTTTCTTTTGTTTAGAGATTCAAATGTGGAATCAGTATAATGTTTCTTACTTTTTTTCAATTTTTCACTTATTATTACTTTTATTATTGTTGTTGTTATACATTGGCTGCTGGTGTACATAATTATCCAATCTTTGTATTAAATAGGTTCATTACACCATCTTCCCTAAGGATGTGTAACCTAAATATTACTCGACATTTACATTTTTAATTTGTTCTGAATTTGTGCCACCTGGTTGGAATTGCTTGTTATGAAATTACCAGCATATTGTCAGATCAAGTATATTTTCTTCTGCAGATTCTCATAGCACATACCATGTGCAAAAGTCTGCGATTTGTTGGCACATATTCATTCATTCTTTTTGTTTTTGCATTGTTCATAGCTTTATGTTTATCCTTATGATGATAGAACATATTTAATTGAATGTTACACATTATTATGATATATTTATTTCAGAATGCACTGTATATGCTGACCATCTGAAGAAATTGTCTGTGGATGAACGAGAGTACAAGTACTTTGATTTACCAAGTTTGGGATCAGGCTATGGTAAGTATGAGAGAGAGAGAGAGGGGGGGGGGGGAGAGTATTTGTACATACACAGAATGTCCAATTTAACGCACAAGCTGCTCACAGAATCCACAAAGCAGCTCAAACAATGTACTTTAACATTCTGTATTATATAACAGAACATTCCACATGTTAATGCAGATGCTGTAAATGACCACCAGCAAATCTCAGACATGCCTGTCACCTGATGAACATATTACTGACAAGTTTTTTGACATTATTTTCTGCAAATTATAGATAATGCATACCAGATTATTTCTTCAAGTTTGTCTGCTATGAGTGAGTGAGTGACTGTGTGTGTGTGTGTGTGTGTGTGTGTGTGTGTGTGTGTGTATTTTTATGTAGATGTCTGGGAAGCATCGATTCACATAGTAGTCGCATTACATCTAATCAGTAAACAAGCATGCCAGAAAGGATTACAAATTAATTATTTGGTCCCCAAAAATGTTATACAAGTTGGTTGTTGATTTGTTGGTTGTATGGGCAGTTGCACTGTTTTGCTGGAAGAATTCATATTCCTTCTCATAATTACAGAAATTTTCAAAAAGCAGTATCAGAATTTGTCCTTTGTTCCTAACTGAGTTTACTGTGTCTGAAAAGAATGTGATTCTGATTCTTCTTTCTACACTGACAACATAATTTCCTCCAACTTTAACGTTTTGTCATGGCACCTCATGCATTAGTCTATCTGCCAATGGGTGTCTTTTATTTTGAGTATTTGCATGGCTGTTTAAGTAGTGTCATCTGTAAAATACACTTGTGGTGGATCACCTTTATCTTTAAATACTCTTGTGCAAAATCAGGTACAAAACTGTTCTGTCACAACAGTGATTTTCTTAGACATTTATTTGAAATGGAATTGGGAATACTGTAAAACCAGTTTCTAAATTTGCAAGGTCACTGTTTATATGATGTCCTCATTATACAAATTTCACAGTAAAAATTCTCTTTGTTACTCTGTAGTTTGTATACGAGATTTGTTCAGATAGTATCCAGATTGGAATTGTAGTGGTTATTCACTGAGTGGGATGTGTTTGCAACTAGTCTTGACATGTTCGTACATGTCTTAGCAACTCGTGACACAAGTTGCAGGTGGCTGCATTTATTCAGTTGGCTGTAGTAGGTCACGGAAGTAACGTGTGTTTATGTCAGCGATTTTTACGATGTGTGAAAGTACTGAACAATGCATTTGCATCAAGTTTTGTTTTAAAATTGGAAAAACCGCAACAGAAACATATCAATTATTGCAGCAAGCATACTGTGAAGATGCAGTGGGTTGTTCACAAGTGTTTGACTGGTTCCGTTCCTCGTCTCCGTGACCAAAGAAGGGGTGCCAGGTGCAAAGCAAAACAAAGGTCATGTTACTGGCATTTTTTGATTCTGAGGGTATCATACACCACGAGTATGCTCCCGATGGGCAAATAATTAACAAGGAATTCTGCGTGGAGGTCTTGCGACGTTTGCACGAATCAGTTCGCCGAAAATGACTGGAAAAATGGCGGGATGGCGACTGGCTCCTGCACCACGACAATGCGCCCGCACACACTTCACATCTTGTGCAGCAGTTTTTGGCCAAACACGGCACCGCTCAGTTGCAGCAGCCGCCATATTCACCAGATCTCGCACCGTGTGGCTTTTTCCTATTCCCAAGGCTTAAGAAAGTTCTAAAAGGACACCAATTTGAGGCAACAGAGGACATCAAATGAAATTCGACGAAGACACTATTAGACATCCTGAAAGAGGAGTTTGCAAAATGTTTCCAACAGTGGCAGAAATGTTGGGCGAAGTGTGTAGCTGCGGAAGGGAACTATGTTGAAGACAATTAGGGTTAAAACCCCATAAGCCTTATCTACTTCATGTACTGTGGTCAGTCCGGATACCTTTTGAACAAACCTCATATTCACAAATGATTATGATGATGACTGAAAACAGCACCACCACCATCAAACGACAGCAACAACAACAAAACAAATGCAGTAATATACTTCACAATAAACCTTTTATGACCACAAAACAAATGACTACATATGCTGCGAACTACGGATTACAGGCATACTAGACAAGATAGATGAACTGGCTTTTACACTTGCAAAGAATGCCACAAAACCGAATCCCTTTGAAATCATACCACTACAGACCACAAGGAAGAAGAACAATTGGAAGACCGAAGAAGCATTGGCACGAGCAGCTGTAACTCTGGAGACGGAGCAGATCAAAGGGTCCAATCCTTGATGTTTATGATGATGATGATATCACAATAAAAACTCTTGTTTTGCGGTGTGTATCATATTCTTGAACAAGAACAGTTGAAATCTGTATTTACATCTTCCAAACCTGTGCAGTTGGCAGCACCATGATTGTAGATCATATATTAGTGGAGATCTGTGAAGACTATTCCAGAAGGTAATTGGCAGTGGTAGGAGATAGCTTCGAAAAACAAAAAATCATACCATGTCCAAAAAGTGTCCCAATCTTTTATTATGCTGTGATAGTATTTGATTTGTAAAATACGTCACAGTGTGTTCCCTCTGAAGTTCCTTTCTTCTCCCCACTGCCCTGCACTTTAAAAAGGAGTCTGAAATGTAGTGATACTGTTGCAGGAAGGTACTATTAAGAAGGCACCAGTACTTTTGAAGTAAGTAAATTTGTACATAAAGTTGGTACACATTCCTGCAGCAACAACATCAACAACAACAACAATAATGCTGGTATGATCAGGTACCAAAATCAATCAAAACAAGTCACGAATGTATGGTAACCATATTGTGGAACCAACAAGTGTGAACTGACAGAACTATTCCTTAAAAAAACTGGACATCATAATACATGTTAATAAAAAGGGAACATGCATGTTAATAGACATTGCAATTCCTGGACACAGAAATGTGATCAAGTAAGAAACTGAGAAGATTTTAAAATATAAAGACCTCATAATAGATATTCAGCGTATGTGGAATGTGAAAGCAAGAGTGATACCAGTAATAACAGCGGCAACTGGAACCATCTCAAAATCATTCAGGCTACCTGAGCACCATACTGGTAAAGCATGAAATCAAAGAAGTGTGAAAAACATCTCTGCATACATACTGTGGAAAGTACTAATGTAAAAGTACAAAACATATTTCACATGTGAAGTAACATTACATGTAGTAGAAATTTTAAATTCAGAAAAGCTGCAACACTGCGTACCTTATAAACATGGTTTATTTCAGGTACATAATCTGCATAAAGGTGATAACAAATAGAAAATAATAATAGTAATGGATGTTCAGAAATTCATCATGTTTATTCATAAATGCAGACATCAGAGATAATTTCAAATATGACCTGATTTATGTTACTATGTAATGCTATGTCACCTACTTGTGAATTTTGTATATGGACTTCATACTTTTAGAGGATAGGTAGGAAGGAAACTTTGGTATCTCACTCAACCCTTACAAGAAAACAGGATAAGAATTTAGAATTCAAAACAATTTATGATTGCTTCTGGTGGCAGGTGTTTCTGAGGTTGTAACCGACTTACAGTTGTCAGGGCTGGTTTATATAATGTCTTCTTGTTTAAGTAGCCATCTTTTATTACCATCTCTGTTAGCTGTATTGTAGCCACCATTTCTGTTTGCTATATTGGAACTGTCTTTCTCTGTTGTAACACAGTTCATTGATATCCATACATTGTGCTGAGTAATTTTTATAATTTTTTTACAGACAAATTACCGTTTTCAGTACGTGTGTTACTAGAGTCAGCAGTAAGAAACTGTGATAACTTTCAAGTGAAAGAGCAAGATGTTACAGCCATCTTGGACTGGGAAAAAAATCAGGCAGTACCGGAAGGAGTTGAAGTTGCTTTCAAGCCAGCAAGAGTTATCCTGCAGGTTATTGATAAGTGTATAATTATGAAACATGCCCATCAATTTTGTGAATTTTACTTCTAAATTTTTTATATTAGTTTTGATTAAGGTAATAACCATTTGAATGCACAGGTTGCATTTCAGGAGATGAGAGCTTTCAGTGAAGCTGGTTCATTGGGGTCATTACAGTGTATATTGCAAGTAAAATAGTGCCTGTAACATTTCCTGTGCCACAAGGAAACCTTGGTGAAATTTAGAAGTCATGTTTATTTCTTTCAGTTAGAATTTTATATTGTAATAATTTTTAACTCATCATTTGAGTACAATAAAGTAGCTGCTCTTGCTGTCTGTGATCTTTCACAGGAATTAAAGTAAAGACACTGTAAATAATTTTTTTCTCAGACTCTGTGACCTGAATTCGTATGGGCAATATGTGTACTTTCTATATGACTGACTAAAATTAAGTGTATGTAAACTTTATGTTCCTGTGACCGTGCATCGTGAGTAAAGCATGGAGAAAGAATACTAACAAGATGCAACAATATAGATGTTTATTGTCAATTCAGATGTTTAATATTGACTACTGTCTCGACATGTTTCGGGCATCTTTATGCCCATCATCAGGAGAAGAAGACCACGTGTTACTGTATATGGGGTTGTTTGCTGGTAGTGTTGGATGTGGCTGGTTGCAGTGCTGTGGTGCTACGTTGTAGGGTGTGAGCACTGTGAAGGATGCCCGAAACATGTCGAGACAGTAGTCAATATTAAACATCTGAATTGACAATAAACATCTATATTGTTGCATCTTGTTGGTATTCTTTCTCCACGAAGTGTATGTACTTGTCTAACATAACTTTATTTGTTGGTAGAGGTATGTAGATAATCAGCTACATAAGGTACAGCTACATGTTTTGGTGCTTGACAATGGCCATCTTCAGGTTGTACATGAAATACTTAGTAAGCAGTTATACTAGATTTATTATGTGCTGTATGTAGTAGGGTTGGGAGGTGAGGTGGGCACGAGATCTCGTATGAGTTTGGAGGTTGGGAGGTGTGGGTACATGGGGATGCTGCTATTCTATTTTATGTCTATGTTAATATAGTTATCATATTATGTGTGTAACAATATATAAGTACATATATGCTTATCCAAATATATATACAGTGTGCAATATTATACAAGATGTGGTTTCTGTAGTATAGATAGTTCATTAATCTATTTAGTTTTGTTATTATATTCACTGTTATATTAAATCAGGTCAAACCTTTACAATTAGTCTGTTCAGTATCATAAAGTAAAGCCAATGTGGGTCGGGACGAAAGCAAGGAGGGAATGAGAAGTAATGTAAGGAATAATAAAAGGGTAAATAAACAAATGGAATAAATAACTAAAGTAAGGTGAACTAAAGTGCTAGGCCTAATGTTGCTATTCTGGTACCACTGAGTTGTGTGTAACCATTGAATGTTCTGAGTATAGGGCTTCAGGTGGTCGTCCGTCTATGTGCGAATTAGTGCTGACCTTCGAGGAGGGCGGTAGGACCATCCTTAGATGCACGGCTGTGTGTTTAGTTATTGTTAGCTGGTCATTAAGCGTGTGTTAGTATGAGTCTTTCATAGTGTGGTAGTACAGTTTTGGGAGTCGAAGTGTTCGTTGTGCCGTGTGGTATGTGAAATAATGGCACTCACTGGGTCGTCTTCCCAAATTACCAAGAGCTGGGTGTGTAGATGCAGACACAGGTGGTTACTATTAGCTCAGTTTGTAGCCTATCCTTTTAAATGATGTCACTTATGCTTCTTCTTGTATGAGCTCTGTATGTGTATTATTGTAAAACTAGTTTTACAATCACCAACATTCACATATCGTGACTCTATTCAGTGGTAGTTCTGTTACACACATACAAATTGTTTTGGTGAAATAACACAACACATCATAGTGCAGTAATAACTGTAAGGGTACATTTGGGTTTGTAGACACCATGAGGGCATACTGTGGAGTGGAATTGTAGTTGCACTCATCCTCAGCTCTGGATGGACGTGAGTGGTCAATTTCATGCCGCAGCTGTCTGTACTGAGGGAAGGAGCCCTGGTACCCATTGAGTAGGCGGCTGGGCGACTCTATAGGGTCTTCTTGTCCCATAAAAACATTTAAGAATTTTAACTCAAAAACCACATTCAACAAACTAATACCCTTAAGAAAGCTCATGTCTTGTCAAGCCATTCATACCAGATCACAATTAAAGAACTAATGATTATGCTACCGTTGCATGGTCAAAATACCGTGGTCTATCAACCCATAAAAGTCAGTGGGCAGGCCATACTTCAAAAACCAACAAGAAAAGATGTTTCTGTTAAACAGGCAGACATGAAATTTTGCCTAATTCCTTAAAAGAAGTTAACATCCAAATACAAAACAACATAACAAACAAAATTTACTAATTACACAATAACACTGGACAACAAATTTTTACTGACATTCTTCTGAGGTAATAGTAGCCATTTCTTATTAAATTCGAGGCGCTGAGCACGAATATAACAATGAAAACTCAAAATTGCTAAGTTTACTAAGAACTCTGCAAATGTTTATTATTTATTTAAGAAATATGTACGTCAGACATTTAACGATAAAAGTCTGCTTCTACTTGCGACTTTGCTTTGCCTGTCGCTTGTGTAGCTGCTCAGGAGCATTCCTGATCAGCGTCCAACAGTAGTCAGCCAACATGGAAGTGGACCACTTTTCCTGATATCTTTTCTCCATCGTTGCAGTTTCCTCATGAAAAGTTCACCGTGCTCATCACTAACCATGCCACAGTTGTCGGGGAAGAAATCCAAGTGGGAAAGAAGCATGTGTATTTTTAACGACATATTGCAACCAAGTTTGTGATACAGGGACATGTCCTCAATCAGTTGTAGTTTTCTGCCCTGATATTCCCGAGGAAGTTAGTTGGCGCCAGACAAAACCCACCCCAATCTTTTTTCTCGTCACCCTGAAGTAGGTTGTAGAACATATTGTCTCTGAAGAGCTTGCGGATCTGAGGACCCACAAAAACCCCCTCTTTAATTTTTGCTTCTCTGAGTCGAGGGAATTTTTCAGCCAGATACTTGAACGCCGATCCAGTCTGGTCCATGGCTTTTACAAAGTTTTTCATCAGACAGAGTTTGATGTATAGGGGCAGTAGCAGGATTTTGTGCCATTCTGCCAGTGCTGGGTATTGCACATTCTTCTCACTGACCTTCAGAGATTTCCTCTGAGGCCAGTCTCTCTTCAGGTAATACAAAATCTTTGCTTGGCTGCCCCATTCACATAAAAAACAGCAATAATTCGTATATCCCAGTTGGAGACCCATCAACAGAGACACTACCTTCAGGTCACCACAAATATGCCAGCCATACTTGTTGTATTCAAGCTTATTCAGCAGCTGCTTTAGGTTTTCATAGGTTTTTTTCATGTGGACAGCATGTCCAATGGAATGGATGGATATTGGTTTCCATTATGCAGCAACACCGCCTTCAGACACAGTTTTGAAGAGTCTATAAATAGTCGCCATTCTTGCGGGTTATGTTTGATTCCGAGGGCATTCATCAGGCCATCTACATCATAGCAGAACACAAGGTCATCTTCCTTTGTGAAGAAAGACACCAACTGCTGATGACGACTGCGAAACGAAGAAATTCGGACATTTTTCTCGAGAAGATTCTGTTGTTTAAGTCTCGATCCCAGTAACTGTGATTTGCTCGTGGACAGCTCCAGATCGCGAACAAGATCGTTCAGTTCGTCGTGTGTGAGAATGTGTGGCTGTGGCGCAGAAGACTTACCGTGGGAGACGTTTGGTTCAGTAGACGCCGGTGGCTCAAGAGAACCCAAGTTTGACTTGCCTTCGTCCTCTTCATCTGAATCGATGTTAAATTCTTTTGGAGGTTCGGGAACGGAAATTTCTTCGCCTTGCGGAACTGGACGGAGAGCATATTGTATATTCGGATACACTATTGTCCACTTCTTTTTATTCATGATGCCTCCAGAAACAGGTGGCGCCATACAGAAGTAGCAGTCGGTTGCGTGATTACTTGGCTCCCTCCAAACCATAGGAACAGCAAATGGCATCGCATGTCTTTTGTCATTCAGCCACTGTGAAAGATTTGTTACACATTTACGGCAGCATACATGCGGGGCCCAGGATTTGTCTTCGTCGCTGAACTTGCATCCGAAATACAAATGATATGGCTTTTTCACTATCGCGGTGATGGCCTTTCTTTGCCTTGTGAATGTCACTTCGCCGCAAATGGAACAAAAGTTGTCTGCACTGTTAACACAGTTACGAGGCATCACTAATCCTGGATTAACACTGCTGGGATCACTTTGCGGTGTTTATGATGCTGGAGTAAATGAGTGTGGTGTGCATGATGGGCTGGTACAGTATGATGCAATATTTTGAAATCTTCCAAATTATTTCATTTTTAGTAGATATATTTACTTAACGCAAACTTCATTACGGGCACAAGCTACAGGCAAAGTGAAGTCTAAAAGAGAAGCGTTAAATGTCTGAAGTACATGTTTCTTAAATATATAATAAACATTTGCAGATTTCTTAGAAACTGTAGCCAATTTTGAGTTTTCATTGTCATATTCATGCTCAGCGCCTCGAAATTAATAGGAAATGGCTGCTATTACCTCAGAAGCATAACGTCAGTAAAATTTGATGTCCAGTGTAATTACTATACAAACCAAAGATAAAGAAAACATTTCAATAAACAAATTAAATTACAAACAAAAAAACAAAATTTTAACATAATCAAATTGAAAATCACTATAAAATTCATAAAACTAAATAAAACCTATCAATTATAAAAATACAACAAGGAGCCAGTTGGTTTGCTCTGGAGGAAAGAAACATTTCTTGTCTCTACTGGGAATTGAATCACCATTTCTCAGTTGTCCAGCCTGTTGCCTTGTCACTATACTGAGTGCTCTAACCCAGTTCCTGTACCACATATTTGATAAGTATGTTGAAGTCCATGATAATATAAGAAGCACCTCTGGCAGGAATATTTATTTGTACTACATATGTAGAAGACTTACAAATAGATTATTGGCGAGGTTTTGTGAAGAGACTGGACCAAGGCTTGTGCAGTATTTGTAGATTAGTGCCTGGAATATTGATTTTAGAAAAGTGAAATTGGGAATATATGCACTGGTGATTGGGTTAACATGATGCTAGATGAGAGCTTCAGTTGCCTTTCATTTTATCTCACTCTTCTTCCATGTAATTGTTCCTAACTGATGTCTTATGATAAACTGTCTTACAGTGTACTGATAAATTTATTCTGTAAATTTTTAGGACTTCACAGGTGTACCAGCTGTGGTGGACTTCGCGGCCATGCGTGATGCAATAAAGGAACTGGGTGGTGATCCTGACCGTATCAATCCTGTATGTCCATCAGATCTTGTTATTGACCATTCAGTTCAAGTGGACTTTGTTCGGACGTAAGTGTTAAAAGCCAGATTAATACAAATTTAATTATGAATGCATGGAACATGCAGATGTGTCTCATAGTAAATAATGGGTGTAGTGTGTCCCGTTTGATTGCTAGAAAAAAAAAAAACTCTTGTCCTACATCTTAGTACATTAGTATGGTGTTTCCCTTAGAAGATGGAGCAGTCTATGGCCTAAGCCATGAATGATGAAGATGAATAAGAAGGCGAAGAAGAGATATATGTCTAGGTCTATTACACTTAGGAGCAGGAATTATGTGTTTCCTGTGACACGCTGTATATGTATTTAAGCTTTTAATCAGGCCTTTATGCAGTGGCTTATTGTAAATTGTGCCAAATTTTTTGAAGTTTAGGTACACAGATTGCAAGTTGTCTTCTTTGTAACCAAAGTGATAATTACGTGCATCTATATGTAATTTATTGGAATGGATATGGCTTCCCACAGAGTTCTGTGAAACATTGATAGCTGGCAGTTCAGAAGTTAGTAGTTGATGTGAAGTGAATGTCATTTAGTATAAAGATTATTATTTTCTGCCTAATAGAATCCTTGACATTGTAGCATTAGTGAATGCCACATAATAACAGCTAGTTCAATGTCATTAGGATTTATCTTAGTTCTTGAAGGAGTTCTGAAAGAAGTGAGCATTAAATTGTTGTGTCTGAGATGAGATTATAAGAGGTTATGGTCTGTAAATATGTTTGTTTCTGTTTATGTTTGATGATATTTAGCAAACTATGTACCTATATGTATGTTATGGGCAATTCCAGACATCGGCCAAATCTGGACATGAATGGGCAGATTGCAGAATGTGAATATTCAAAGTAGGAATGAACTGTAGTGCATAGTTCACATTTATTTCTTTGTTTGTTTTTATATATATTTATCTATTCATTTCATTTTCTTCAATTCAGATATTTTAAAATCAGTGCTGACCCTTCTCTTAGTAATTTTATATTTAATCCACATAATGCATGGAGCCATATTATCAAAATGTTATGTTTAACCTTAATGTTGTTTGTTGTAAACATACTTCAGCATTATGTAATGTGTGAATCTGTTCAGTTTTGGTTCGTTTAACATCCACTGCCATATTTCAGACTCTGTAGCATTCAGTAGTAGGATGACAGGGAATAATATATTGGAAAGTGTGTGGAAGGACACAGTCTGAGGTACTGTCCTAGCATTTTCTTAGAGACACTGAGATAAAAAACAAACTTCTTGTCATTGTAGCTGGTCTCCAGGTTTAAACTGAGGACCTTCAAACACTGAAGCACAATTGCTTGTCACTTGACAGCAGTGTTTATATGATTGTGTGATATTTTAGATTTCTGTTAGAATAATCATCATCAGTTGACACAGTGGTTGTAAAAGCTCTGATTATCCTACACTTGATCTGGTGGTGATAATGTTTGACTGAAATTTTGGCATGTTGTGATGTGTGTTATAGTAGTTCACATTATGTTGCATGAATGTAAAGGTTAGGTTTCTTTAAGGCCATTTAAAAACTGAAATTTTATGAACAGAACATACGAAGTGGGTCTGTAAAGTTTCTGAACTTTTGAATTGGCGCACCAACGTGAAGGTGGAACAAGGTCCCGCTGGTTGTGCTGTTTAGCAGTGAGTTTCTTCAGGTGAATGCCATAAACTGGATTGTTCTGTTTGTTTAGTTATTGCATTGTTTCTTTTAGAGTGAAAATATGTCTTGCTTGCTTGGTGAGTTTTTCAGCAATTAAGAATGGGTGATTTTGATTGGTAGTGTGTTTGTGTGAAATTTTGTTTCCAATTAGGGAAAACATTTTCAGACACTTTCAGAATGTTAAAATGAGCGTTTACGGAAAAAGCCATGAGTAGAACACAAACCAGTGAGTGGTACAAATGTTTGAAAGAGGGCGGCACTTCAGTTGAGGACAATGAGCATTCAAGGCGACCTTCAGCATCATAAAATGTAGGAAATATCCAAAATGTTCAGCATGTGATTTGTTCCGTTGTCGTTTGACGGTCCATAAAGTAACAGAGGAAGTTGGAATTTCAAAATCCACATGTCATGAGATTCTCACTGAAAATTTTGGCATGCATTGTGTTGCAACCAAATTTGTGCCGCGCCTGGTAAGTGAAGATTAGAAACATAATCGTGTTGATTTCAGTAAATAGCTTGTTGACCATTTAAATGTTGATGAAAACTTTTTAAAGAGCATCATAACAGGTGATGAACCTTGGGATCATGGCTGTAATGTCATAACAAAAGCCCAATCTTCACAGTGGGTCTCAGAAACATCACCCAGACCTGAAAAAGCATGGCAAGTTCGGTGCAGTGCGGAAGTGATGCTGACTATGTTTTTTTATTGTGAGGGCGTAATTCATTATGAATTTCTATTCGTGGCTGGACGGTGAACAAGGAATATTATCTGAAGGTGATGAAAAGACTGAAAGAGTCAGTGAGGAGAAAAAGGCCTGATTTGAAGTTGAGAAAAAACGGTGGCTTCATCATGACAACACTCTGACACATTCACCCTTCTGATTCATGATTTTCTCACAAAACATTGTACATCGTTCATTCCTCAGCCTTCATACTCACCAGACCTTGCACCAGTGGACTTCTTTCTCTTTACCAAGCTGAAATTTATACTGAAAGGATAACGATTTGAGTCCATTGAGGAGATTAAGAAAATTTGCTGGCAGAGCTACACAGTATTCCAAAAGAGGCATTTCAGAAATGCTCCCAAAACTAGAAGAAACGCTAGGAGTGATATATAAAGAGTGGAGGAGAGTATTTTGAAGGGTACGATGCCCATTAGCACCAAAGTATGTGAGAAAATGATTTATTTAAATTGTTCAGAATCTTTACGGACAGACCTCGTAATACTAGTGAAGCTGAGGAGGAAAGTGTCATGTTATTTGTTCAAAAAATATGCTGAATATGGAGGAGAGAACAAACAGCTTTGTGTGTCAGTATGGATTTGTAATGCTTAAAGTTCTGTCGCAATATGCAAAATCTTACCGATCTTACAAGAGTGAAAAGATGCATGAAACTGTACATTAAAATTTGATCATCTTTCGTAGTAAAATTTAATTGAACATAAAAATTATTTATGACCGAGGGCTTCTTATTAATCTTTTATAAAAGCAGTATTTTGTTGATTTGGTACATACACAGCATAATGAAATAAAATGTTTCTTGAGGCCTGCAGGTAATGTGGCTACCATGTTTACCCTAACCAATCCATCAGTACCAGATTTTGAATTTTAAGTTTTCTTGTCATCTGACACTTAGAATTCTTTTCACATTAATAGCCTAAGTAATCTTTAAATTTGATTCATAGTCTGGTTCATCTCAGTCACTTGTTTTATCAAATGATAGTGAGAAATTCAAGACCATTTCATTCCTGAGATTTTTACATTTTTTCATACTGCCATGATTATAGCAAAAATGTTTAAATGTGATAGAATATAATTATAATTATTAAGATTGCAGAAGTAGAGACTCAGGTACAGATTTATTGAAGAATCTAAAAATTCTACCTCTTCAGTCTCAGTATGTACTACCACTTCTCTTGTTTGTGTTTAACGATAAAAGAAATTCAAATTAAATTCTTAGGTCTCTGAAATAGTAGACTAAAATGTAACTTTAACCAAACTTCAACAAATTTATCACTTTATCAAGATAGGAGCCTTTTCAGTTGGCATAAAAGTATTTAAGAGTCTCCCACAAAGTATCAAAAATATAAGTGATAACCCTAAACAATTTAAATCTACCCTGAAGAACTATTTATATTCCTACTCTGTAGAAGAATACTTAATGCAAATAAACTAAGCTTAGTCAGTTAGTTGTTTTGTGCCAGCTACTACTGGATGTATGTAATATTTTCCTGATTAGTTCAGTATCCAGGGTATTAACCTGTTATGGATTTGTAGTATGCAGTTCAGTTAATTTCAGTTCAGTACCAGATACTGGTGACCATTGCCATATTACTTGTTTCATAAATTGCAGTTCCAAGGTGTGTATCATCTAATGTTAGAGAGACTTAATAACCATAGGTAGCAGCACAGGATGATGCCCTGAAACTTTGCAGATATAAGGTTACATGCTTGTAGATACAGCAGAATTTGAGAATATACCTGGCTGTATTTGGCCACCTAATTCTGATGAGAATACTTATACCGGGTGATTTGTAAATTTTACTTCTTAGGCTTTTGTGACATGACTGTGATTTCCAGAATTTTTGTTTATCTTGCCGTAGCAGGACATAATTTGCCTTTGTTTAGGTTCCTAGAATTGTGTCTCTACTTTTCATTACTGTCCTGATTATTTTATCCATTGCAGTGTTAAGTAGTAACAGAAAGCAAATGTTAGTTGAAAGAGCACAGATATATGTGTTTACATTCTTTGGCTTTAGTAGTTTCCTTATAACAGATGAGCTAAACTAGATCTTCCCAGGCACGTCAAGATTTGCTTGCAATTCAGGATATGCCCGTAACATACATATTTTTATTGCTTATGCTCATAGGCCAGATGCTTTGCAGAAGAATCAAGATATGGAATTTGAACGGAATAGAGAGCGATTCATGTTCCTCAAGGTAAGTAACCTCACAGCTGTAACTTGCTTAAAAAATAGTAAGATGCATTGAATCATTGATCCATTTACATCCACAAGCATGCCATACAATTTCATGTTACAGGCTGTGGTTGTGGACCATATTATGAATGCTTATGAAAGACACTTGAAGTGGCATTGCTTGCCGTCTTTTAATGACACTGTGTTGCTATATAGATTGGGAAATTGTAGAAGCTGCTGGTGAAATCTAGCGATAAATTTAAGTTCTTTTTTTTAATATGTCTTATTTTAAGGTTCCTGCCTATAAGGGTTCTCCCTTTTGAAGTTAATATTGCTTGCTGTCAAGTCAATAATTTGAATTAAAATTACCTTCATGTAAAATTTCCCTCAGTTCGTGGTTCAGATTGGTTGATCCCAAGATAAACTTTGTATGCATATGCGCTTCAGTGTCTATGGAAGAGATGGCTGGGGCTGCAGGAAAGTAAATGTACTATTTAACATGTCATAGTTTTAGTATTTAAAATGGTACACCCTTTCTCAGTTTAATTGCTTTACTTTTGATTTACTGACATTTTCTAGTCCATGGCTCATTTTAGTTTTGCAGTTGCTTTTGAAAAACAACTGCAAAGGGCAATTGTTATTATTGTCTTATCTGTCTGTCTGTCTTGAAGACTCAAGCTCCCACTGGCCAGATGGTTGTGAAATTTAGTGTTTGGGATATTTACTAAAACTGTTGAACAAATTAAAATTTGGTTAAAATTATACAGAAATTACACTTTACATGAAGACTTATGTGTGGTAATGATAACATCTCATTGTTTCATAAGTTCAAGAAGCATGGTTTGGCCAGACAGACCAAAAAACAGTAGACATCGTAATATAGTATGGTGCCACATAGATATGGTACGCATGATGGGTAACTGGGGCAAAACTTTGTAGTCTTATATGAATATATAATGTATCAGTCAAACACAACAACATTTTTTATTATATTTTTTATTATTTAGGGAAACATGTTTCGATTCGTTTAGAATCATCTTCAGGCCCTTCTAAGATACAGATCCTTACTTAGCAATCTGTATCTTAGAAGGGCCTGAAGATGATTCTATAAGAATCAAAACATGTTGTCCCAAATAAAAAAAAAACAAAAACATTTTTTGTGTTTGACTGATACATCATTGTATATTTATATATGTGTTAAACACTTCGGGATGGCAAACATTAAAAAAAAAAAAAACTGTATAGTCTTAATATATACTTATTTTTGTTTGTTTATAATTACATACCATGATTCCACATAGATGCAGTTTGGTGTGGTGTGACATGGTAATGCAGTCTCTGTAATGGTACATTACATTCCTGTACAGTTATTCATTTTCTTAAAGCAGTTTGCATGCTGCAGAATTAAGGAAAGTACAAACATTAGACATGTATTGTTTGTGTCTGGGAATGAAATTGTATACACAATATTATTAGTAGGTAAACAGTTACATTTATTCTCATGGGTTGAAGATTTGAAGTTATGTATGAGTCTTAAATGTAATGTACACAAAATCACTGTAGACTTGTAAATAATAAGTTCGATAAAGAAATATAATAAGACCCTAATAATAATAATAATAATAATAATAATAATATTCTACAATATATGTACAGTTGTGAACAGGAACAGAAAGTGTGACCCTGTTGGATTAAATTATGTGAACACCTGAGAATATTCCAGGATGCTTTGATCTCTGAATGCACCCCATTGTTACATTATATATATATACATTTCCTATCTAGTTGAGAAATAATTTCACTTAAGCATTCAGATCCTTACAGTAAAAGTGTATAACTGTTTCAGCATATTAGTCTCAGGGGCTTATTTACTTATGTAATACAGTAACTTACTGTTCTAGTATATACCCTAAAATTTGTTATGAATTCCGTGTTGAAGCAATAACTAAGAATGCCAGTTTGTGGTCTGTGATGTAAGAAGAGTTAATGAGGAAGTAATGTGGATGACCTTTGCATATTTAGATATATATATATATATATTTTAATTTGCATCAGATTATTGATACAGGTCTTTGACATCATGTAGGATCATAAGTTGACACTAACATTTCAGAGGAACATACATGCTGCCTCAATCCGTAAGGGTTCTTCTTTGTGTACCTGAATGTAATTCTGTCACCCTGAAGATGGAAGTGGTAGGTGTTTAAGCTTGTATTTCCTTGCTGGCAAGACTGTGTACATTGATAGAAGTGACACCTGCAAAGGAAGAAGGCACTTTTATATTTATGGTTTTGTGTATCACTGATCTATGTTAATAATTGTCCAATGAGATGCAACACAAGACAGTCTATTATTCTGCAAGTTCATTCTACATGTTTCGGGTGTCAACCTCCCTCCAACGTGGCCAAGCTAGCTTAGCCACGTTGGAGGGAGGTAGCTGCACAAAAAATGTGATCAGTACTGGAAGCTGTAGTTACAGTTTTGTGTACTCCTGATGATGGGTGTGGTTGACACCCGAAACATGTAGAGTGAACTTGCAGAATAATAAATAGACTGCTTTGTGTTGCATCTTGTTGGACAATTATTAATA
>Ga0123355_10004661_pt1 | contig 19960 bp, 19 predicted proteins | sample TergutEmb28metaG_3_FD_89872 | JGI IMG/M metagenome (GOLD analysis project Ga0123355, IMG submission 89872) | Embiratermes neotenicus P1 segment gut microbial communities from Petit-Saut dam, French Guiana - Emb289 P1 | ecosystem: Host-associated > Arthropoda: Insects > Digestive system > Gut ...
AAGTCGTACTCCCCGGAGCGTACGGCGTAGCCATATCCAACCCCCCTTACGGCGAACGTATGGGCCGCATGCAGGAGGTACATGCGTTATATGCAGACATGGGCCGTGTGTTTAGCGACCCCACATGGTCGGTTTATGTATTGACCTCGGATGAATTTTTTGAAGAGGCTTTTGGGAAAAGGGCCAATGCCAAGCGCAAGTTATTTAATGGCAATATAAAAACGGACTATTACCAGTACTACGGTAAGCGCCCGCCGAAATAAACCACCCCTACTGTCTACCGTATAAATCGCTTCATCTCCGTGACAATATATCCATCACCATCATCAGTACCAATCGAAGATACATCCACCAAATATAATGAGTTGCATTCAGTTGGTGTCTCACAGTCACCAACTGTCGTATAACTCATCTTATAATAATTACCCTCATCCAGCCAAAAAAGCACAATCCCGGCTTCCCTCACATGCTGGATATACTCCTCAAAGCACAGATTATATTCCCCCATATACTGCGCATGAGGTGCTCCAACATATCGCAAGTGCCACGGTTCGTAGATGATTCGTGTTATCTCAACCTTATCCTGCGGATAGCGCACGATATAGCCGTATTTATTGCTATTATTTTTGAGCCATATCCCGGCCTCTGTATCGCCAAAAGCGGCATCTAACTGGCCATTGACCGAGACATCTACTGCAAGCCCAGTCTGATGCTCGCTGGTGCCGGGTGTTGCTACCGTATGTGAAGCGGCGGATCTGGCTGTGGCTTCATCGTACCCCAAGCCAATGAGTGTCCTGACTTTGTCTTCAAAAAGCACCTGCTGATACTGGTATGGCCTGTATACACTTTGCAGATGCACATTATCAATCCCGGCTGCTTCCATATGCTCAAACATCCGCAAAAAAGCTGTTTTTGCCTCGGGTCGGATCAGGTAGCCATTGATGTTGACCAAATCTTCCGGCCGATAATCCGCTTCTAGCGGGTGATCCGGGTTAACCAGCCATAGCAGGCCGGAATCTGCCTGCACCTGTAATGGCACCATCAGGCAGGCCATCGCACAACAAAATAGGGCTAATACAATATTAGCCCGCCATGTCTGTTGATGTTTCTTCATCTTCCCCATACGTTTCATCTGCTTCATGTCTATCGTATACCACCAATTCTTTATCCCCAAGGCTGTACATATCTACATAATGTAATTGGCATCTGGGTACGGTTATCGTGTTTGGGTTGCCGTCTGATATAAACCGCAGATGCGGCTCCCGTTCAAAACGCCGCAACAAATAGCCCAAGTCCGGCACACTGCGATAATTTGTGCTTGCATCCGAAGCGATCACTCTGGATACATTGAGCGGATCGAAGCGGACATGATGCGGAACCGCCGGAGAACCTGTATTGCCCACCCTTAAGGCCCAAGTGTAGTTATAGGGTATGCCGTTGTATTCCCCAGCCAAAGCGTAATGCCGCAGCCCTGCATGTGGGCGTATACTAAAGGGGTAGGCCATGGCCAGCGATTGGTAATCCGGTAAATGTCTTCGTATAAATTGATTGAGGCTGCCCATCTCCTGCTGCAGCCGCTGGGCATTTAATCGTGAAAAATCTGGATGGTTATAGGAATGGTTGCCGACTTCAAAGCCGTTGTCTATCAAGTATCTAAAACGTGCTTCCAAAGTGCCTTCGCCTTCGAAGGGCTCTCGCCAGGCGTTAACAAAGAAGATGGCGGTGCGGCCAAAGGACGGATTTTTTTCATAAAAGGCATTGATGATATACACCGCTGTGTCGGGAACAGGGGTTAATGTCCCATCCTCCAACTCCTTTAACGAAAATGCCGATGGAAGGCTGTCATCAAAGGACAGCACCACGGGCGTATATCCTGCCGGGGTGGTGATGTTATTGTTAATTAAATCGGCCATCGAAATGAGCCGATAACCCTGATCGTACAGCATTTGCAGATCATTCCTAAAATCTGAGGTTAGCCGGTCATAGGGGCCAGGTGTTTCTTCGTGGAGGCCGTGGTATACCAGTATCATAATCTCGCCCACTTCGTTTGGGAAGATTGGTTCTGGATCAGGCTCCGGGGCTAATTCCAGCTCTGGTTGTGATGCTGGTTCTTCTATTGCTGTAGGTTCGTCATTTTCCGGGGCATCATAGACCTCATCATTGACGATAGGCAATGCTGCTTCGGCCTTTATAAAGGCGGCTTCGGTTTCTGTCTGTTCTGTACACGCTGTCGTTGCTGCAAACAAAATAAATACTATTAGCACTAACTGCTTCACATATTTCTCCCCCCTGCTAATACTATAGTATTCCCCGGTGTACCTATTTTATGTTTACCCCATTCTGTAAGGCGTTACTGCTCGCTTCGCCCAACGATGATGACGATATCAAAGTTTTCGTCCATTCTTTCATCTACCAGTACTTCTGCACTTCTAAAAAATGCCAGTAAATCTTCCCCCATGCCTGCTTCCCGGACATTAATGCGAGTACGGTATTCCTGCATACCGGTAAATGGGGCAATGTGGGCTATCTGATAGCCTGCCATATGAAGATGATCCGCCACAGTGCTGGCCACACCGCCAATTCTGGTGCCGTTTAACACAGCTATCCTTGCATCATGAGATAACTGAACGGGCACACTCACCGCAGTTGCTTCGGATTCCTCATCCACCGCAAAATCTTCCGCTTCCGGCACAACGCCAAAAAACTTTCGGTTAATGACCTCCGGCACCCTTTCGCCATCCGGTACAAAATAAGAAATCCCATGGATACGTGGGCCCGTTGCAGAACCCGGCAAGGTGTACGTGTGTATCCTATCCGGGCTTAGGTTGCCCACATAGGGGATGTAGCGGAATAAATCCAGACTGATATCCGTATTGACATGGCGTATGCCTATCCGAGCAATGCCCACAGGGTCTTGCATGATGGTTTCCCGGCGCATGGCCTGTCTAAATAGCTGTGTCATAAACTGCTGCTGGGCGTTGATGCGGCCCAAGTCTGCATCGGCATAGCCCCTGTATCTGACAAAATGCTCGGCCATGCGGCCATCCATCAGATGCAGGCCTGGTTGTATGTTTATATGCAAATCCTGATATGGATCGTAGTAAGTCATGCGCTGCGGGACTTCTATCTCCACACCGCCCATAAGGTCTACAATTTCCCGAAAGGCATCCAGATCAATTTCCACGTAATAGTGAAATGGTATGCCCAAAGTCTCTCCCAACTGATCCTTCATATATTGGACGCCGTATTGGGAGCCGCCCAGTGACCGTAAGGCGTTTATCTTCATCCGGCCATGAGAAGGAACCCATAAGCCACGGCCAGTCATGCTGTCGATGCGCTCCTGAGGCAGTTGGGTAAAGGTATCCCGTGGGATATGCAGCAGGTTGATGTCTCCGGTATCTCTATGAAAGCTGCCGACGATGATGACATCGGCCAGGTTAAATTCGTCTATACCTAAAATCAGCACATTGGTACGGGCAGGCGGGCGAAATAGATTACCGTCGTCCGTTTCCTGTGGGAGTGTTGGATTGAGCACATGACCATTGGCTGTAGTTGGGGCAGGCAACTCCAAATATTCGAAGGGAATAGGGGTGATGGCATTGTTACTGGCTGCCACCAGCGATACGGTCACCACCGAAGCAATAATCAGATATGCCCCGGCTACGCCGCCTACGATCATTGCAAACTTTCTGATGGTTCGTTTATCCAGCTGGCCTGCTCTATATGCTTCAATTGTTTTTTTTATGTCATCAATCATTTTTTGAAAACGCAATTTCATCTGCAACCACCTACTTGTATGACATTTTTCCTGTAATCGCTTCAGTATACCCAGTTATACGCCACTTTGCAACTTGTAACGTTGTCCCTGCGCTGTTAATAAGCTATAATGACCTCTGATTGTAAGACAAGGAGACCAAGATGGACATTAACCTTTCTATGTTAGACAAGGCGGGAAAGCGGCACCTGCAAAGCCAGCTTACCCGCACCTATTTAAATACAGACGCCATTTTTAGCGACGAAACAAAGCAATTTGTGAGCCCCTACGACCCAAACCCGGGAGATATGGTGACCTTTCGCTTGCGCACCGCAAAAAACAATGTAGATGCTGCCCATTTGCACGAAGGCGGCCATGTGCTGGCCATGACTAAAACAGCCTCCGATGATTTATTTGATTACTATACCACCCAATATATTATGGATCATTGTGAGTTTCGTTACTCATTTTCTGTGGATAAAAATGATCGCCGCTATTTTTATAACAAGCGAGGGCTGCACGAAGCGGCGGATCCGGCCTATCATTTCAGGATTGTCCCGGGGTTCCGCACGCCGGATTGGGCCAAAGGGGCCATCATGTATCAGATTTTTGTGGATCGCTTTTACAACGGGGATAAAACCAATGATCCGCTGGACTGCGAATACGCCTATATAGGCCGTACCACCAAAGCCATGGCCTGGGATCAGCCTGTGCAGCCGGATGATATTTGCAGTTTTTATGGTGGGGATTTGCAGGGTATCATAGATAAGATGGGATATTTGCAATCCCTGGGGGTTGAGGCGATTTATTTAAACCCTATTTTTGTTTCCCCCAGCAGCCATAAATATGATGTGCAGGATTACGATTATGTGGATCCGCATTTTGGCGTCATCATAAAGGATGAGGGCGATGTGCTGGATGCCGGTCATCCTAACAATCATAACGCAACAAAATATATGAGCCGTACGGCGGATAAGGCCAACCTTGAGGCCAGCAATCAGCTTTGCATCAATATGATAGCCAAAGCCCACGAGCATGGCATCAAAGTCATTTTAGACGGCGTATTTAACCACTGTGGCTGCTACAATAAGTGGATGGATAAGCCGGGATTTTATAAAGCCATGGGATATCCCAGCGGGGCTTACGGCGATGAGCACAGCCTGTACAACAGTTATTTCCTGTGGAATAACCACAACTGGCCGGACAACAGCAGCTACGACAGCTGGTGGGGCAACGAAAATCATCCTAAGCTAAATTATGAGGATTCCCCCATGTTGTATGAATACATCATGGAAGTGGCACGCAAATGGGTATCCCCGCCTTACAACGCCGATGGCTGGCGGCTGGATGTGGCGGCTGATTTGGGAAAAAGCCCGGCGTTTAATCATCGCTTTTGGCAAGATTTTCGCAAGGCGGTTAAATCCGCTAATCCTGAGGCTATAATCTTAGGGGAGCATTATGGCGATGTGTCTCCTTGGGTATCCGGCGGGGAATGGGATACGGTCATGAACTACGATGCTTTTATGGAGCCGCTGACATGGTTTTTGACAGGGATGCAAAAGCACAGCGAGGATCACCGCCCTCATTTAAAATGCGATGCCATGGCCTTTGAAAGTGCCATGCGATACCATATGTCCCGCTTTAACATCCACGCACTGCAAGTGGCGATGAATCAGCTTTCCAATCACGACCATTCCAGATTTCTCACCCGTACCAACAGTCAGGTCGGACGGCTGCATACCCGTGGGGGCGATGCCGCCGAAAGCGGGATTAGTAAGGATATTATGATGGAAGCGATTGTGTTTCAGATGACCTGGCCGGGGGCCCCTACCATATATTATGGCGATGAAGCAGGCCTGGCAGGTTGGACAGACCCGGACAACCGCCGCCCGTTCCCATGGGGCAAGGAAGACGAGGTTTTGACAGCACTTCACAAAAAGGCCATTGCATTGAGAAAGGCCCACCCCGCCCTGAAAACCGGCTCTACAGAATTTTTGTGGAACGAGTACGGCATTCTGTCCTTTGGCCGCTGGGATGAAAGCGAAAAAATAGCCGTCATCATCAACAATAATCACTGGCCTAAGGAGATAAAGCTGCCCGTCTGGAAAATAGGCTGTTACACAGGGCATATGGCCTGTGTTTTGGAAACGTATGATGGCGCAGTGTACGAAAACACCAATCTCTATGAGATAGAAACCGGTGTAGTAACGTTGACAGTACCGGCATACGGGAGTATTGTTTTAGTTGCAAACTAATCACAAAGGAGGAACGCACATGAAGGATTTAAAAGGAACAAAGACCGAGAAAAATTTGCTGGCCGCATTTGCAGGAGAAAGTCAGGCCCGTAATAAGTACAGCTATTATGCGTCCAGAGCCAAAAAAGACGGGTACGAGCAGATCGCAGGTATCTTTGAAGAAACGGCAGGCAACGAAAAGGAACATGCCAAGATGTGGTTTAAGGCGCTCCATGGCGGCACAGTGCCTGATACAGCGGCTAATCTGTTAGATGCCGCCGAAGGTGAGCATTACGAGTGGACAGATATGTACAAAGGCTTTGCAGAAGATGCCAAAGCAGAAGGCTTTACAGAGCTGGCGGCGCAATTTGAACTGGTCGCTAAAATTGAAAAGTCCCATGAGGAAAGATATCGTACGCTGCTTGCCAATGTAAAAGAAGGCAAAGTGTTTGTCAAACAGGAGAAAAATGTGTGGATATGCCGCAATTGTGGACACCTGCATGATGCGGCAGAAGCACCTAAGCTTTGCCCAGTATGTGTCCATCCGCAGGCTTACTTTGAAATTAGGGCGGTTAATTATTAATACAAACGATACAATTCAATGGCAAACGGTCGCAAAATGCGACCGTTTGTTTTTAAGTTTGCAGAAGCTGATAGATTTCCTCTTCCGTTTCCAAAGCATCATAATCGCCGGGCGTGCCATCCGGATTGTGATATGTAATGCCATTTTTGTGATTGATATGCAGCCGCTCAATTAGCGCTTCTTTCCCAAACTCCTGAGCATAGCGATTGAAGGCCTTTATGCGCTTATGCTGGAACATATCTTGATCGCATGGATAATCCGGGCAGGCATAGCAGCCATCCACACCCTTTTGAATAGCGCATCTGCCAATAGCACATTCATCGCCGCCTGCTATCTTTCCGATGCATCCGGGGCATTCCTCATAACTGCATACAACGCAGGCCAGGCCGCAATATCCCATGCCTCTCTCTTTGCAAAACTCCATTTTTATCATCCCTTCTGTGTGGTTTGTTTCATGGATATCATCATAAAACAAAAACAGTGACACCTGTATGTCACTGTTGCTGATAAAGGGATAAAATATTTTCTGCCGTTTTGGTCAGGCGCATTTTCAATGATACTGGCTCCACCACGGTGACTTTATTGCCAAAGCTTAGCAGCATGGCAAACCACATTCGTTCGTCTTCAAGCACATGAAGATGCATTATAAAGTCTCCGTTATCCAGCACTTCCGCTATCTTTCCATTAAGATATTCGCATATTTGCACTTTAATTTCTGATTTGCACCGCAGGACAATGTCCAAAGATTTTTGGCCGCCATGTTGAAAGGCCTGCTCCAGCAGAGTGGATGCATTCTCGTGTGCTTTGGAAAATGATATTGTCGTGGGATTGAGTTTGCTGATGCGTACCACTTTAAATATGCGATAATCTTGCTTTTGTATGCAAAAAGCCAGCAGATACCAGGCATACCATCGGTAGTTTAATGCAATGGGCTCTACAAGGCGGGTGGAAATGTCACCTACAGCGTTTACATATGCAATTTCCACTGCATTTTTGTTGGCTATGGCATTCTCAAGATGCCTTAGCCTTTCTTGCAGTGCATCATCTTCCCCCGAGGCACCAAAATCCAGGAAGACTTTCTGGCTTTGATTTTGCGGCAAAATGGATGAAATTTTTTCTAACACTTCATTGTAACGGCCGCCGTCATAAGCGGACAGCAGCCCTTTTAAGGCAGCTATGATGGCAGCCGAATCCTCAGCATTTACCAGCCGGCCATCCAGCTTATACCCTTCCATAATGGAATAGCCGCCCTTAGCACCGGGGTGGGATTGTATGGGAATACCAGCCATTGAGATATGCTCGATATCCCGTAAAATAGTACGCTTAGATACTTCAAAACGGTCTGCCAGCTTGGCTGCGGTGACGATATGGTGATTGAGGAGGTATATGACGATGGATAGCAGGCGGTCGGTTTTCATGTTTGCTTTTTCCGCATAACTACAGCTTGAAAATCAAAATTTTCCCGATCAACATCATATTGTTTAAAACTAATTATATCAAAAACTTCCCTCAGGGTTTCCTTTAATTTTTCTTCAGAATGAAATGAGAAAAAGCGAGGCTTATCAACCAGTGCAGAGTGCCCACTCCAATCATGTTCCGTATCTTTGCCACCCCATACACCCATGAAAAATAGCCCATCTTCATTCAACACCGCATCTATGCCTTTCAACACCTGATGTAAATCACTTTTGGGGACATGCAAAAGGGTGTTCATCGCCCAAATGCAATCAAATTTTTTGTTCAACGCAGAAAGATTATAGAAGTCCATTTCGTAAGCATCTATTCCTTTTTCTTTACACTTTTTCACCATTTCGGCTGACAGGTCAATGGCGGTCACTTCAAACCCATGTTCCATAAAATATTTACTGTCATGCCCTGTGCCTGCACCAATTTCCAGCAAACGCTTTTTATGCTCCCGGAGGGCTAAGCCGATGAATGCCTTTTGCTCATTGATCTTCCAGTCTGGCTTTTCACCGGCATTTCTCAGTTCGGCTTCCTGATTGTAATAATCTCGCAGGTTTGATTTGATTTTTTCTGTTTTGTCAGTGTTCATTTTTTCAGCTCCTTTTCAAGTACATCGGCAAAGGCCTGAATATGTATCCCAAGGGTTGCACACCATTCCAGTGTATTAACATCATTCATATAACAAAGCGGATCATTACGAATCTGCAAAACCTTTTTTAATACATCGGCATCAGATGCCAGCCCCTCTGCAATGGCCCATTCTCCCGCCGCAGTTTTGGCGATGACCTTATTGGTTTTGAGCGTATACAATCCTCTGGCGATATCCAGCATCCAGCCGCAGGAAATTATTTCGCCGCTTGTTATCTGAGCATATGCTCGTATCGCATGACAATGATGGCGGATATCTGATTTGAACGCATCATGGGTTGGATAAGTTAACTGACCCGCCAAGATATCCTCGCCGCAAAGCAAAATGCGGTTTTCTATAAGTTCCGCTGTAGCAAAGCTGTCTGGGTTGTATGTATCGGTAATACGCTGGCCGCTTGTTCCCCAATATACAGTTCGTTCGGTTTTGTTGTTTAAGAAAGCATCCCGTGAGAGGATGTTTCCTTCGAATAGCCGGAAGTAGGGGTTATCTGGATATTGTTTTAGCATTTTTTGGCGGAGGTTGACTAAGGCATTTGCTTGCTGGTCGGTTGGCTCATGCGCTGTCAATACGATGATGTCGATGTCACTCCAGCCGGGTTTGAAGTCGTCCAGCGCTGCTGAGCCGTAGAGATATATAGTTGCTTTGTTGTCAGTGAGGATGGAAAGGATTTGGGTGGACATTATTTGTATGGCTTGATTAAGTGTCATTGATTGGATTCCTTACTACATCTTTTATTTTATCTTCCTCATTATGCGCAAGATATGCTTATTTGTAAACCTTAGCTAAAATTCACCCATACCCCTCCATTTGAATACCATAGTACAAGCTGGATTTATTATATTCAAATCTTGAGGTGAATAAAAATGAAAACATTAAAATCAAACAAAACCATAAAGCATATTGTTGTAGTAGCCCTGGTTATGCTGTTGTGTCTGATAACCCTTACACCCGGCTCCAGATGCGAGACCAACCAAGCAGCATACATTGGCATAGCGGCACAACAACAAAGGATATACGAAATCTTAAATGACAGCGCACATACCTCTGGCAATCAGCAGCAGCCAGCACCATCGGTACTTACATTGGATTCAAAAACCGCCACTGTTTATATAAATGATGCGCCAGTCCGCTTTGGGCCAGTCCCATTCATCGATATAGATGGGCGGACTTTCATTCCCATAGATTATTTGGAAGAAACTTTGGGTGTAGCCATCCGGCGACAGCAAGGCCAGCCATATCAATCTCAGGAAATTTATGAGTTTGAGCGCAGGCTTTTAGATTTGACGAATATGGAAAGGGCACGGCATGGCTTGTTGCCACTGGCATGGGATAGTGATCTGGCCAGGGCTGCCCTGCTGCATAGCATGGACATGGGGATAAATCGTTTTGTAAGCCATGTCGGTTCCGACGGGCTAAGTTTTGCAGGCAGGGTAAGGCAGGCAAGCCCGCAAAAGATATGGGCAGGAGAAAATATAGCCGCCGGCATAAATACCCCGGAGCGTACAATAGAGGCATGGATGCGTTCCCCAGGGCACAGGGTTAATATATTAAATGAAAACTTTACGCACATGGGGGTTGGATTATATATTTGTGAGGCCTCTCGCTGGGGTGTTTATATTACGCAGAAGTTTGGCAGTTAAATTGCTTTCCGGCCTTAATTATTGTAGAATGCAAATGAAAAGGAGGGTCGCAAAGTGAAAATAAGACAGATAATCATTGTGCTAGCGGTATTTTTAATGACCACCGCCGCAGTATCCACACAGGCCTATGCTAACAATCCCGAAGATTTTCTGATACGTGACTATGCCATATTTATAAATATAGAAAACCTCCCCGAGGCGATGGCCCGCCTCAATGCCATGTCCGGTTTTGACCTGAATACCTCCATCAATACGCAAGGCGGCTGGGGCCATATAGAGCGGCGGGTGGATGTCCGGGACTTGGATCGGTTTCTTGAGGATATGCAATATCTTGGCCGTGTAACCTACTCCAGCTCTCGTTCCCGCAATGTATTTTCCATGATGGCCGATTTGCGTTCGGAGCAGCAGGTACGCAATACCGAGCATGCCCGCCTGATGGAGCTGCTGGTAGAAGTAGAGACGATGGCCCAGTTTGCCACGATAGAAAACAGGCTGCTTTCCGTTATATCCGAGATGGAGTGGATCAGGGGCAGGCTCAATAATCTGGAGTTTGAAACAGGCACCGCAAGGATCATGATAGAGTTGAATGTCGTGGAAACCATAGAGCCGGAGCCGGAACCGGGGCCATTTGCCCGTATCGGCCAGGCTTTTGTAGATTCTGCCGGGGCTACTTTGGCGGCAATGCAGTGGATTGTGATTGCACTGATCTCTTTGAGCATGCCGCTTTTATTGTTTGCGCTTGGCGGCGGCCTTGTGGCATTAATTTTGATACGCATTACCCGCAGGATCAGAAAAAGAAAGAGAAAGGGCGGTGGCAAAAATGAAACAACTAAAACAGATAAACCCGCAGAGGATAAAGACGGTGAAGACAATGAAAGCTAACCTTGGATGGATACTGGCTTTAGCCACTGTTTTGATTTTTGCTGCGGCATGCGGAGCGGGAGATATGGGCGTTGCTACAGCCCCAGTCCCAATGGCGGCACCGGCAATGGAAGCCCCTGCTGCTGCCGATGCTTCGTTTGACGTTATGCGGTCGCAAACCATGGCAGCCAATGAGTTCGATTTTGCCAAAGAAGTAGCAGAGTCAGAAGTATGGGCTGCTGCTGAGGATGATATATACTTTGCGGCGGGTAACGAAGCAACTTCCCAACAACCTCCATCCGTCCTGGACAGGATGGTCATCAGAAATGCGCATCTGTCCATGAATACCACCGACTTTGAACGCACTGTTTTAGAGATGGATCGCATCCTGAGCATTTACGGCGGTTTTACAGAAAGCGCCAACCGATGGATTAACAGAAGGCACGGGCGGGATTTCTGGTTTGGCGAATACACCCTCCGGGTGCCGGTAGATCAATTTGATACAGTCAACCGTGAGCTGATGGAACTTGGCGAGGTAACCAGCTTCTCCACATCCAGCGATGATGTCACCATGTATTTTCATGATTTGGCCAACCGCCTCAGTATCCGACAGGAAGAAGAGCGGCGCATCCTGGATATGATAGAAACGGCCACCGAGCTGGAAGACCTGATCCGGCTGGAGGCACGTCTGGCCAATGTCCGGATTATTCTGGAGGGCCACAATCGCCGCATGTCGGAGATAGACCAGCTGGCATCTTTTGCGACCATCAGTGTATCTTTGCAGGAAGTGCCTGAGGATGAGTATATGGTGGTACCGGTGGATAGCTTTGCTGACCGCATGGGCGAGGCCTGGGGCAACTCGATAGCGTTTAGCATCGCCTTACTGGAAGGTGTTGCCATGCTCATGGCCATGCTGATACTGCCTGTATCGATCCTGGCCATACCAGCCTTGGCCGCATTCCTGATTATAAAAAGAGTGAGCCGCCGTGCGAATAATAATCTGTGATGATGAAGCAACGCAAATAGACAACCTGCGAGGCCTGCTTGGCATATGGGCAAACAGCCGGGGCGTCAGCTTGCAAGTCGATGCTTTTAATAGTGCGGAGCAGTTCCTCTTTGCCTACGAAGATGACAAATCCGTTGATATGCTCCTGCTGGATGTCCAGATGGGAGAGATGGACGGCGTGACTTTGGCCAAGGCTGTTCGCAAGACGGACAAGGCCGTGCAAATCATATTCATCACCGGATATATGGACTATATCCTGGATGGCTACGACGTAGAGGCACTGCATTACCTGCTAAAGCCTGTGTCACAGGAAAAGCTGTTTATCATTCTGGACAAAGCGGCAGAAAAACTGGCCCACAATGAAAAGGCTCTGTTTGTTACCCATATGGGAGAAAGCATCCGTGTCCCCCTCTACGAAATACGCTATCTGGAGGTTATGCATAATTACGTGACCATCCACGCAGGCGCAGCGTATACAATAAAAAAGCCCCTCAAGGAGCTGGAGGAGCAGCTGGACGATAACTTCTTCCGGGCAGGCCGGTCATACATCGTTAATTTGAAGTACATTCGAAGGACTTCCAAAACAGAAATCCACCTGTCATGCGGGGCGGTGGTGCCGCTTTCCCGTGGGCTGTACGGCCCGTTAAATCAGGCCATAATAAAGATGGTGTAGCGTATGATTTTTTCTATTTTAAGCGGAATGATTGACAAGCGGATTGCCGCCTACCAGCAGCGATTGACGCTCACCCATTTCAACGAAGTGGAGAATATGTACAACCAAATGCGTGGCTGGATACATGATTACAGCAACCACATGCAGGTGCTGAAGGGTCACGCAAAAAATGAGGACATGCAGGCGGTAATACAGTATCTCAATGACATTGACGATGACCTGCACACGGTTACCCCGCTGATCCGGACAGGTAATAAAATGTGTGATGCCATCCTAAACAGTAAAATTGCCTTGGCAAGGGCGAAGGACATTACTGTCATGGCAGAGGCCAACATTGCTGTAGAGCTGACCATATCTCAGCTGGATTTATGTATTATTATCGGAAACCTGATGGATAACGCCATCGAAGCATCTTTGGCATTGCCAAAAGCAGAGCGGCTCATCCGCATCTATATGGAGATGAAAGGGACACAGTTGTATATGTCCTTTACCAACTTCACTGCACGGGGCAAGCAGGCCAAAATGGGCGGACGCTTTTTGACGACTAAGTTTAATAGTGATGGGCATGGTTTTGGGCTGGTAAGGATGGATAATATCATTAAACGATACAGCGGGTATATTAACCGCAATAGCGAAGATGGGGCTTTTTCTACGGAGATTATGCTGCCCCAATAAAAACAGCCGCCGATCAAAAAATCGGCGGCGTTTTTTGTATCCAAGTGTTTATCCTTCACTCAGCAAAAGCAATGCTAATATCCAGGCAATTTTATCAAAATTGTGAGATGCCGGTTTTGTTGGATGATGCGGCATAAAGGTTGGTACAACATCGTCCGGGCTGCATACATCATCTATGCCCTCGGCATCAACCCAGCCCATATCATTAAACACCGGTGCAGTGTCTTCTGCTTCGCTAAACGCATTAAAGACAGGCATCGTCCTGGCGGCAGTACCCGGGGCCAGCAGGTTTCGCATAGATACAAGCAAATTCCATACAGTCTGGTTAACCACGCCGGACGGTGTCATGCCAAATGCCCTTTGGAATGCAATGACGGAGCCCTGCGTAATGGGGCCAAATATGCCATCCACATTAAGCCGGGTAATGGTCGGGTAAAATGGTATCAGGTCATTTAAATGCCCCTGAAGGATTTGTACATTATCCCCTCTGGCACCTGTCTGTAGATTGCCCGGGAACCGTGGTGCAGTGATGCCAGGCAAAGTCGCATTGACATCCACAATCCGAGCCCAGGTTATTGGGCCAATAACACCATCCGGGTTAAGCCCAAAAAAGTTTTGGAATGCAATAACAGAAGCTTGCGTAAGCGGCCCAAATATGCCGTCCTCCGAAAGGCCTCCCGGGATTATTGGATATACCCTGGCAATATTGTTGAGAAACCGCTGCATGGTACGCACATCTTCCCCACGGGAACCCACACGCAAAGCGGTACCGGGATATGGCGGTCTGGGGCCTGGTGGGGGAGGTGGCGGAGGCGGTGGGGGAGGAGGTGGCGGGGGTGGAGGCGGAGTAGGGCCGCCTTGCAGCAGATTAAATTCATCTACAATCCGATACCAGGTATCCTGCCCGATGATGCCGTCCTGGGTCATGCCAAATATCCGCTGAAATTCTCGTACGGCAGCTTGTGTTCTGGGGCCGTATACGCCATCTACCACTAAAGTGCCAATAGACGGATGTGATCTGGCGATGGCATTCAAATAAGTTTGCATCAGGCGCACATCATTGGAGCTGGTGCCCACTTGCAAAGGCGTGCCGGGGAATGGCGGGATGTCAGAAGGCGGCGGCGGTAATGGTACCGTGTTGCGGATCCGCCGGTATACCTCATACAGCCGGGCCCATGTCAGCGGCCCAACCACGCCATCCGGTGTCAAGCCAAATTTGGTCTGAAACTCAATAACCGCCAGACGGGTAGAAGCCCGGAAGACATTATCCTGAACCACAAAAGGCAGATCGTCATAAAACTCGGCAATAAAGTTGAGGAGAAATTGCAGCTCTACCACATTCTCGCCACGGGCACCTTCCCGGATAACTGTGGTGGGCGGATTATTACCGATGCTATAGCGCTGGCCTTCGCTGTTTAGCTCTGCCAGACGGCGGGCGGCGACATATACTCTGGTGATTTCGTACCAGGTGACTGGGCCTATCACCCCGTCAGGATTAAGATTAAACAGCCGCTGGAAGGCGATGACCGTTTCCCGTGTATCGGCACCAAAAACACCGTCAGGATTAGCGATAGACGGAATCCACCAGTTGCCGGAGATGCGGTTGAGATACAATTGCATCCGTCGCACATCTACCCCCGTAGAACCCTGACGCAGTGCCGTACCGGGATAAGCTCCGGGGTTGCGTGGCCCAAAATTGGTGGATTGGACGATATTAATATCTGTAGGATAGTAGTATCGCAAAATCTGGATAGGCGTAAATCCACGCAGTGCAAGTGCCTGAGACCCATGCTGAGACATGCCGGCACAGGTAGATGTCGTCCCATTACAGTAAGATGAAAAATAAGGCTCTATCCGTCCAGGTCTGCGAAGGAACTGGTTAAATATGCCATCGACGATCAGCGCCACGTTGCGGAAAATTTCCCGGCCATAGACAAACATCTGATCAAATTGCGTACTGTTGGTTATGTCAAAATTGCGCCCCCTGCTGCGATACCAGTGGGTAAACAGCCGGTTAAGGGTAAGCGAAACAATGGCATGGGTATTTGCCTCAATGGCAGATTGATGCCAGAAGGGATATATCTCGCTGCTGACCACGTTTTTGATATATTCCTTGAAAGGTACCCGCACATTGCGGGCAGCAGCGTTTGGCGTACCCAAATGTACTGTGATATAGTCCGGAATCACCACCTCGTTGGCCAATGGCACAACGACTGGGGAAACCAAAGCGGCCGGGTCATCGTCAAAGGTTTCCAGTGCCTGCTCGGCATAATAGTCCGGATCCATGGAAGGCGGCGGGTCTACACGCATTTCCACTGGAGGCGGGTCTATCCGCATAAATGGCAGTGTCTGATTTTCATCATATGGCGGATAAGGCTCCATATCAAAGGCGTGGACCGTGCCCTCTGGGCCATCGCCGGGCATATGGTTGTCCGGTGCACCGTTATCCCGGTCTATATCAACACCATGCTCTGGCGGGACATAGATTGCTTTCTCGTCTTCCGGATCGCCCGGTGCGATGGGGTCGAGATGGATATCCAAGTCGGATGCAATGCCGTCAAAAATCTGAACACCGTAAATTTTTTCCCCTTTATAGCCCTGTTCTCTGGGAATCTCCACATCCACGGTATCAAAAAACTTTTTGCCTAAATCCAGCCCGTCTGTGGCCTTCAGGCAGGGGCACACAATTTCAATTTCCTGGGTGGTACCGTTTTCGTCGGTGTGCAGTGTGTGGAGTACGTTGCCGTTTTTTTTGATTAATACAGTCACGCTGTCGCCATGCAGTGCAAAATCGCCCACGTAGAGCTGAACTTTGAGGAAGCCACTTCCTACATCCATTTAATCACCCTTACTTTCGCATACGGATAGCATTATGTTTTATTATATTGGCGAAAGCCTGAGGTGTGACACTTTGCGGATTTTATTCATAAGATGAGGTGATATAAAAGAGTGGAGTGGTATACATGTGGGTGCTTTTACTACAAGCTGCTGTGCTGGCATTTTCCTTGTCTGTGGATGCCTTTGCAGTGGCTTTTGCTTATGGATGTAAAAAGATACAGCTGCCGGCAAAGTCGGCATATATTATAAATGTGATTTGCTCCGGCGCAACCGGGCTGTCTTTTTTACTGGGAAATTTGCTGACACCGTTTATCTCGTCACGATTTGCCGTGGGGCTTTCGTTCACCATTTTACTGGTGATAGGCCTTGTTAAGCTGATGGATTCCATCACGAAGTCCATTATCAGAAAGCATACAAACATCAGCCGGGAAATTAAACTGTCGCTGTTCAATTTCAAATTTATACTAAGCTTGTATGCCGATCCGGAAGCCGCTGATGTGGATGTATCAAAGAGTATATCGCCCAGAGAAGCGGCCGTGCTGGCGGTGTCGGTATCCCTGGATGGTTTTGCGGTGGGCTTTGGTGCGGCACTGCTGGGCTTTAATGGCTGGGCAGTAGTGTTATTTTGCTTGATGGCCAATGGGATAGCGCTGATATTAGGGTCAAAGCTGGGGAATAAGGCGGCACAATGCCTGCCGTTTGGTATCTCCTGGATAACAGGGGTTGTTTTGATTGGGCTGGCGGTTATGCAGTTGGTTTAGGAGTGGGGGGTCAACTGGTCGATATTTTCGACCAGTTGACATTGATTTGAGCATGTGATTAAATGACATCAAATGATAACAAACAGAGGTGATTTAATGACTATCCAAGTTTCAACTCGGATTGACTTAGCAACAAAACAGCAGTTTGATAAAATCTGCGACATCATCGGAATCTCACCATCCAATGCCCTCAGTATGTTTATTAAAGGTGTTATTAATAATAATGGCATACCATTTGCCGTAGCTGCTCCACCGGAGGTCTCGAAAAAAATGTCCAGAGAAGATGTTTTTGGTTGCATGCGTGGACAGTTTAAGATGGCAGATGATTTTGATGCGCCATTAGAGGATTTTGAGGAGTACATGTAATGAAGCTGCTTCTTGATACACACACTGCCCTCTGGTGGGTTAATGAGCATGAAAAATTGCCACCTAAAGTGAAGGCTTTATTATTGGATGAAACGCATACTTTATATTTCAGTGCTGCATCAGCATGGGAAATCGCTATCAAAGTGAGTCTCGGCAGATTTACGGAGTTTGAGGGTGGTGTTAGCACTTTTTTATCTCAAATAGATATGATGCCTATCAATTTGATTTCGATACTGCCTCGTCATATAGAAGTAGTTGAAACCTTGCCATTTATCCATCGTGATCCTTTTGACAGAATACTTATTGCCACGGCCAAAGCTGATAACATGACACTGTTAACGGTAGATGAAAATATTAAGAGATATGGCATAGATTCTATATGGTAAACGGCAACTCAAACTCCGGCAAAACCACCTCAACCGGCACCTCTATCACCTGACTAAACCAATGATTAAGCACCTTCTCAAGCGAAGTCTTGTAATCATGCCTTGCGGCCCCATCTGTAAGCACCAGATCAATATCCGCAAGCAGCTGATCCCCATAAAAAACCGATGCCTGTCCAATAACCGCCCCTTTATCAACCGGCGCCTGCATAGCAGGCGGCACATTAAGCCTGACCTCTATCAGGCCTTTTTCTTTTGTATGAAGCGGCAGCGTCAAATCTGCACTATAAACATAATCCAACGCCGCTGTCCGGGAGCGGGTAATCGGCATGGTCCCTGCCAAATGTTCATCTTGGATAATAACCTCGTAGGTAAAATTATTGAAGCCGTAATTTAAAATAGCCTTGGTATCTATCCACTTGCGGGCACGGCCCATATCGCCCCAGCCGCTGGCCAGCACGACAGAAATCAGCTGCATATCGTCCCGTTTGGCCGCCCCCACAAAGCAATGGCCTGCCTTGCCGGTAAAGCCTGTTTTAACGCCATTGGCCCCGCTGTATTCCTGTAGGAGCCTGTTTTTATTGACCATGCTATAACTGCGCTTGTTACTGGAAAAGCTGGCGTTAGCGGTGTTAGTCAATTGAATAAATCCCGGCACATCCAGTGCGTAGCGGGTAATGATGGCCAGATCGTAGGCGGTAGAATGATGATCCCCGGCATCAAGGCCGTTGGGTGTCTCGTAAATGGTATTTTTTGCACCCAATTCCCGGGCTTTTGCTGTCATCATGGCGCAGAAGGTTGGCACATCCCCGCCAAGATGCTCGGCTATAGCCACAGCGGCATCGTTGCTGGACTCCAGCATCAAAGCCAGCATTAAATCCCCAAGGCGGATTTTTTCGCCGCTGGTTAAATCCATCTTCATACGGGGCGCAGCGGCCGCTGCACGGGATACGGTAACCATTTCGTTGCTGCGTCCGCTTTCCAGGGCCAAAATGGCGGTCATAATTTTGGTGGTGCTGGCCATGGCCATGGGCTTGTGGGCATCCCTTTCCCAGAGAATGCGTCCGGTTTTGGCATCCATTAAAATGGCGGCTGTGGCGGCAACTTCGGGCGCTGCATCTGTTACCGAGCCGAAGGCCATCGTTGTAGTGGCTGCTGAAATAGTCAGTAATAAAAAAAAGCACATAAGTATACGCATGATTTAGCTCCTTTAGTTAGCTTATAATGGTATTGTGTGCTTTTTTCTTGGAATCATTCCTATTTCAGGCGAGATATTTCCACTTGTGGGCCATCCACTTCATGTTTGCGCTGCCGGCCTTCTTCTAAAAGAATGCGCAAAGTGCTGGCATCACAGGTTTCCAGCGCATCCCTGTACTGCTGCATAAAATCCAAAAACCAATCGATTTCCTTCAACAGATTTTCTCGGTTTTCCAAAAATAATTCTGTCCACATATTCGGGTTTAGCCACGCCACACGGGTTAAATCCTTGTAGCTGCCTGCAGAAAATCCCAAATGCTTTAAAGCGGTAGGGCTCTTGATAAATCCGTTGGAAACTACATGCGCCATCTGTGACGTAAAGGCAATGATCTCGTCATGCTCTGCCGCCGTAGTCATGGAAATGCGCCCAAAACCAACAGGCTTAAGCAAAGTCTGCACCTGCTCAAACAACCGGATATCTTCAAAAGACGGCGGGACAATGACCATGGGTGCGCCATCAAACATATCCTCCCGGCTGTATTTAAAGCCGGAGCGGTGCGTACCCGCCATGGGATGGCCGCCTACAAAGGTAAAACCATACTGCTCGGCAATGGGAAACAGCTCTTCGCAAATCCGCAGCTTGGTTCCGCTGCAATCAATAACCATGGTGTTTTGGGAAATAAGTGCGGCTTTTTCCAACACCCAATCGATAACGCCTTGGGGATAGGCGGCCAGCAAAAGGCAATCGCATGTAGGGATGGTATCATCTGTCAGGTCACCATCCATGGCCTCGGCCAGTTTTGCAAAATCCATAATAGATTTATCCTGGTCAAAACCCAAAACCGTCACGCCTTTGGATCGCTTATATGCCTTCGC